>Ga0247832_1001304_pt1 | contig 45039 bp, 42 predicted proteins | sample LaCruzMarch2015__10_FD_192407 | JGI IMG/M metagenome (GOLD analysis project Ga0247832, IMG submission 192407) | Freshwater microbial communities from meromictic Lake La Cruz, Castile-La Mancha, Spain - LaCruzMarch2015_4m | ecosystem: Environmental > Aquatic > Freshwater > Lake | place: Spain... | reverse complement strand
CGGACTAGGAAGTCCGTCCATGGGGAATTCGACGGACTAGGAAGTCCGTCCATGGGGAATTCGACGGACTAGGAAGTCCGTCGTACCATGAAACCAATAGCCGGTCACGCGTCGGGTTGGGATGACTTAGGCTGTCGCTCGCCTTAGCATCCCCCTGGAACTTCCTTTTTCCAAACGGTGGTTTCGTTGCTATACTTAAGCTATTGCGGTTGAGACCTTTGCTCACCACACTATTGTCTGACAACCCAAGCCACCATCCTTTCATTCTGTTTCGGAGAAAAAACCCCTTTGCATACTCATGATCGGTCGGAGAGTCTAGCCAGTGAACGTAGCGTGCTGGCTCGTTTGATCTTGCCCAACGACTTTTTGGCGGAAGACCCGTTTGATGAACTGACTGGATTAGCAACAACCGCGGGTACGACTGTGGTTGGAACCGTCATTCAAAAGCGTGACCATCCCGACCAGACAACCTACCTTGGCAAAGGCAAAGTCTCTGAACTCCGTGGGCTCGTTGAAATGCAAAAGGCGGACGTTGTCCTGTTTGACAATGACTTGAACCCAGCCCAAACACGGAATCTCGAAAAGGCGTTGAACATCAAGGTGATCGATCGTTCGGAACTGATCCTGGATATCTTTGCCTCGAATGCTCAAACGCATGAAGCTCGTTTGGCTGTCGAGCTGGCTCAATTGGAGTATTCGTTGCCGCGGTTGAAACGCATGTGGACCCACTTGTCGCGTCAGGGCATGGGTGTTGGGATGCGTGGGCCCGGTGAAAAGCAGTTGGAAGTCGACAGACGTTTGGCAGAAAAACGAGTGCACGATCTCAAGCAAGAACTTGAACGAGTTGAGAAGCGGAAGGCTCGAGAAGTCGCGTCGCGCGACGGCACTTTTAGTGTCTCGCTGGCTGGTTATACCAATGCCGGCAAAAGCACCCTGATGAATGTCTTGACGGATGCGGACGTTCTTGCGGTCGATAAACTGTTTGCGACCCTGGATACGCGAACGCGCAAGTGGATGTTGCCCGGTTGGGGACCGATCTTGCTTAGCGACACCGTTGGTTTCATTCGCGATTTGCCTCACCGCTTGATCGCCAGCTTCCGTGCGACCTTGGAGGAAACACGTCAAGCGGATCTTCTCATCCATGTTGCAGACGCTAGCAACCCTTCGGTTTTGAACCAGATTTCGTCTGTCTACAAAGTGTTGCACGAAATTGGAATCGATGAGAAGGACACACTTTTGGTGCTGAATAAAATCGATTGCGAAGGCGCATCGGAGCGCGTTCAATCGATCCGCGATCGCTATCCCAACGCGATTGCGATCTCGGCGCGAAGCGGGATTGGGATGCGGCAATTGTCGATGGCGGTCAGCGACGCCCTGACGAAGAACTTTGTTGAAATGGAAGTTCGATTGCCGCTGGACGATGGAAAGACCATTGCGTGGCTTGCAAGTGCGGCCGAGATTATTTCCAAGCAGTTCAACGATGATTATGCGTTAGTTCATTGCCGCATGCCTCGCGGGGCTGCTGGCAAGCTTGCGGCGCAAGGGTTTGATATTCGCGTTCTGTCAGGTGTGATCCCGATTGCAGCGGAGAAACAAAACCCCGATGCTGCTACGTTCCTCGCACCTCTCCCCAACGCGTAATTCACCATGCCAAGTGAGCTTATAAAACTTCAGGACGTTCGTTGTGTTTTGCTAGACATCGAGGGAACCGTTTCCGATGTGCGATTTGTGTACGAGGTGATGTTCCCGTACGCTCGAAGCCATATGGGCCGATTCCTAGCAGAAAACTGGAAGACCGAATCGGTTCGTTCCGCGTTGCAACAAGTCGCCATCGATGCTCAACGGACGCTCGCCGACTGGCTGGGTGACCATTGGGCGGACGGAAGGCAAGAAACGCATCAGGCATGTATTGCCCATTTGGAACGGCTCATGGATGGTGACAGCAAATCAACTGGGCTCAAGGCGCTGCAAGGGTTGGTATGGAAAGCAGGCTTTGAATCGGGTGAGATTCGTGCCGAGCTGTTCTCAGAAGTGAGCCAGGCATTGAAGGCTTGGAAAGACGCTGGTTTGGATCTTCGGATATATTCTTCGGGCAGCATCTTGGCTCAGCGTTTGTTCTTCGGTCATACCACCGACGGGGACCTTCTGCCGTTGCTGTCGGGGTTCTACGACACCACCTTTGGCAAGAAGCAAGAGGTGGAAAGCTATCGCAAGATCGCTACCGACATTCCTTTTCCTGCAAATCAAATTTTGTTTTTGTCGGATGTCGCGGTAGAAATTACGGCGGCATTGCAAGCAGGAATGCAGGCGATTGTGGTTGTTCGGCCAAGCAACAAACCTTTGCCAGCTCAATTCGACGGGATCAAGATTGAGTCGTTGAATCAGCTGGTCTTAGTTTAGAGAACGTTGTAGCCGGCTTCTACAAGCTTTTCTTTTAGGGCCCTTTTCGGGGCATCTTCACCGTGCACCAATCGAATCTCCTTGGGTTTGACGGCGATGCCCTCCACGAAATGCATCAAGTCGCTTTGGTCAGCGTGTGCTGAATAACCCGTGAGCGTGTATGTCTTTGCCTTCACCAAAATTTCTTCGCGATCCAGCCAGACCGTGCATTGCCCACCTTCGCAGTTTTGGATGGCACGCCCAGGAGTGCCCGCGCCTTGGTATCCAACAAAGAGAACGTCTGTATTCTCTTTTCCCAAGAAGGCTTTCAGGTAGTTGACGACACGACCTCCTGTACACATGCCACTTCCGGCAATGATGATGGCAGGTTTGCCCGAGTCGTGCAGGTACTCCAAAGTTTCGCGGTGATCCCCACCCCGTTCGATCTCAACAAGATTTTTGAAGACCAAAGGTTGTTTATCCACCGTCAAAACTTGATGCGCTTCCTCGTCCCAATACTCCTGCAATTGCTCGTAAATGTCTGTTAGCTTCAAAGCCAAGGGGGAATCGACAATCACATCGATCTGCTTGAGCAAAGTGCATTGAGTTTTGTGACCAATTCCTTCCATGATCATGTTCAGCTCGTACAACAATTCTTGAGTTCGGCCCAGGCTGAAGGCTGGGATAATGGTGACACCTCGATTTTGTATCGTTTCGCACAGGATCGATTCCAAGCGATGTAGTCGGGTCTCGCGGCCCTCGTGAATCCGATCCCCGTAGGTACTTTCCAGTACGAGTACATCGGCTCGTTCGGGGCTTATCGGATCACGCATGATCGGTGTGCAACGCGATCCCAAGTCACCGCTGAACACGATGCGTTGGTCTTCGAAGTCGATCTCGATATAAGCCGCACCGAGAATGTGTCCTGCCGGCTGAAATCGAAATTCGGGCATCGATTTTTTGACGGTCAATTCTTCATGGCTTTTCCCGTTGTGCAAACTGGTCCATTTGCCGTATGGAATCGGGCGAACCAATCGTTTTAGGTCATCCAGAAATTCTTTGATGGCGCGACGGTTTCTCGTGATGCCAAGTCGCATAGCATCCTCGAGCATGATCGGTAGCATCGTGGCCGTGGGGCGCGTGCAATAGATGGGTTTGTTAAACCCGGCTTCCAGAAGGTACGGGATTCGTCCGATGTGATCGATATGCACATGAGTCAGAATCAGTGCTTGAACATCGTCCAAGGGAAAGTCGATTTGCATGCCATCGCGGCCCCGAGCGTCCTGCCCTTGAAACAGGCCACAGTCGACAAGGATGGATTGGTTCTCCTTGAAGTGCAGCTCGTGACACGATCCAGTCACGCCTTGATGACCGCCGTGATGTGTAATTTGCATAGCGATTGCCTCGTCGGGACAAAAAGAAAGGATGAGAGACGAATCAGGAGCTACTGGTTGTGGGAACGATCAGTCGAACAAGAGCTTGTCGAAGTTCACGCACCTTCAGCGGCATAGGAAGCAATACGTGGCGTGGACTTGTTTTTGCCCCGCGGATGATATGCTGCTGCTTTGGGTCGACCAACATCACGACTGGAATGTTCTTGGTGTGTTCCTGTTCGCCGAACAGATTGAAGGCACTTAACGCAAGGTTTCCAAGATCCGGTGCACACAGCACCAAACAATCTGCGGGGGGCGATTCGTCGGGAGAGAACTTACTAAGGGCACGTTCGGGATCACCATAAATGAGAACTTTGTAGCCGCGTTTTTTGAGCTTTTCACGGAGAATGTCTTGGAGCTCTTGTTTGCTTTCGACCACCATCAAGGTTTTGCCCTGCCCTTCCTTGGCCTCTTCCTCGTTCACTTGGCTGACCCGGTGCATCGGATCGGAGGATTCCAGTTCCTTTTTGTCAAAGTCACGGATGGCTGCTTGAATGTCGCTGAGCATTTGGCCGGGCGTTTGGTAACGCTTTTCGGGATCAAATTCGAGAGCCTTGTTGCAGATCGCATAAATGCTGTCTGGTAAACCAGGCTCGATAGTGTTCAGAGGTGGAAAATCCTGGAATCGAGAAACGCTCAAACGTTGTAGACGATCGCGAGTGTCAACGAGCGCCTGCTTGCCGGAAACCACATTGTAAAAAATAACGCCAACGAAATAGATATCGCTTCGAACATCTCCTTTTCGGACCGAGGTTCCTCGTTCCAATGCAGCGTAGTCGATGGCTCGCGCGCTGGGACAGTCTGCAATCGCCTCGGGTGACGAAACATCCGCCAGAGCTGCCAACCCAAAGTCTACCAATTTGCATCTTCCGCTGGAATGAACCAGTATGTTGGACAGTTTCAAATCTCGGTGCGAAATTCCTTTTTGAGCCGCGAAGTCCAGTCCTGCACAAATATCCTGTACTAGCTTCAGCGAATCGAGCGGGCCAAACTTGTGTCGGATTTTCAAAATCTCGCGCAACGTTTCCCCTTCGACGAACTCCATCACCAAGTACGGAGCGCGAGGGTCGTTTTCTATTTCAAAAATCGTCACGATATTGGGGTGACGCAATTGCAATCCCATTCGGCCTTCTCGCAGAAATTGCTCCACGTCGGCTAACTGATCGCGGTGGCGGCGCCGCAGAACTTTAATTGCGACAATGCGGCCTGTCTCTCGATGAACCGCCCTGAAGACCCGAGCGAAGGTACCCGCACCAATCATGTACAGTACTTTGTAGTGCCCGTAAAAAAAGCCGAGCCGCTCGCCAGTTAGCATTCGGTCCAGCTGGAAATTGGTCAAAATGCCTTTTCGAAGAAGGAGATTCTTCACTTCTTCAAGCGTAATCTCGCTCGATCGAATGTCGCCCCAAAAGCGATCGATCTCGTCTTGGCTAGCAAGCTCAAGATCTACGGTTCGTTGTGTCAGTGAGCGAGAAGTGAAGTCCATTGAGCCAAAAAATGAATGCGGAGAAGAGGGATCGGGCCAGAGGCTTACGGAAAGAAACGCTTCTTCAACTATAGACTAAGCCAATCCTTCAGGCCAAGCAAATTGCAGATCAGGCAGAAATTGGCTCCGCAGGAAATCGCACGATTCCTGCGGAGCAGCCCAAGAAAATCGCTTCGCGTCGGAGAAACAGCGGTCCAAAGTGGCGACTGAGGAAAACTGCTGCGAAGTCAACCAAAAAACCTCTTACACCTGTCCGTCGTCTTGCGAATCGCCTTCATTTTCGCCACCTTCGCCGGTTAGTTCCGCGATTTGTGCTTGGTAAGCGTCTCGTTCGCGGCGTGTTGCTTCCAAATCAAAAACCAAATACTTCATGTCCAATCTCAGTTGTCCGATCGAATCTTGCACCAGTTGTAGGATTTTCCGGCGTCGGGTGGTGCTTTCCACAACTCGTTGAAACGCAGGTTGAATCGCAAGTCGTTGAGCAGCAGGCAAGGCTTCAATCACTTGTTGAAGATCGATCAATTCGCTGGGAGTATCAACAACGATGTTTTCGGTTGAATGGGCTGCGTTGCTCATGCTGGTATTCCTTCGGGGGTGGATTGAAGTTTGATTTCTGATCGTGACGCTGGCGAGTATGAGATTCAAGTAATGCAGGCTTCGTGCCGATACCTCTCATCAGGTATCTAGCATTGTCGCTAAATCGTTGCCAGTCAAGGATTTAGGAAAATCGCGGGAATCGTTTTATTTTTGCCAATCGGAAAGGTCGGTTGCATTTTTGCAACGCAAACCGATCTGGAATCCAGACCTAAGTCATGCTACAAGCAAGACTTACGGTTAAGGTCGTTCATTGGCGAATCATGTTTCCTAGACTCCACCATTCATTTGCAGTTTGTTGCAAAAAGTCAACTCCCTGGCCACTTGGACCGCTTGGGTTGACTTTTGTATTCGCAACGTTGCAATTCTGCCAACCCGCTCTCGGCCAGGTGTATGAATCGTTCGACACGACTATTCCGAAGTTTCGTTTTTGGGTAAGTGATTCGCGTGCACAGCTTTCACCGATTCCAAAATCCGAACCCGGTGTGGAGTCGTTGGAGGTTACCGTGGGTCAGGGAGCTTACACCTACTTAGCGTATGCTATTCAACCGTCCGCAGTCATTCAAGACCTGAGAGCATCCATAAGAATTCGAAGCGCACAAAGCGGGCTTCGAATTGGCTTCCGAATTGTGTTCCCAAGTAGCACCGAACCAGCAACTCAAGACCCGTTGGTGGAAGTCGTCTTGGGCACTCCGTGCGACGGTGGTGGAAGTTGGTCGACTTCCACCATCGACAACATCATGGGAGAATTTGAGAAGCGAGTCCGCTTTCTTCGCGTCAAGTACGGGCCCAATGTCAACTTGCGCGATCCATATGTCGATGCGGTCGTGCTCAGCGTGAGTTCTCTTCCAGGAACGATTCGGCTTCAAGTTGACGATCTCGAAGTGGAAGGGATGGTTGACCCGGCCTTGACGGTCCCCCAAGACGGATCGGCCCCCCCCTTAAGCGACGCTTCTAATGTGTCGATTGAAGAGCAGCTTCGAACCCTTCAAGCGACGGTACCAAGATGGATTCAGCATCAGGGCGAGAGTCTTGATTACTTAAAGGAATTGGGTTTCACTGCCATCATCACCAATCGCCCCAACGATCCTTTGCTGATCGAGCAGGCCATGCGGACGGGCATAGGTGTTATCGCTCCGCCACCCGAATTGGTTCCGTCCGAGAATCTGGCAAAAGAGTATAAGCACGTTCAGGGCTGGCTATTGGGCATGGCGTTAGATCAATCGCACCTGGAGCAAACGCGGGCTCGAGTCTCGCGCGTAACGCGATTTCCACAATCGTTAGCCAGGCCCATGATTGGTGAAGCGATGGAAATGTACGGTTCGTACAGTCGGTTGACCGATTGGCTGGCAGTGCCTTTGACCCTTCCCACTCGAGTGCAATCGTCGCGGGAGGCAAGCTTGATTATGCAACAAGACTTGCGCCCGATGGCCAGTCGATCGATGCCTTTGACATCGATCGTTACGCAGATGCCGTCCGATTGGGTGGCTCAAAAGGAAATGGCCTTTCGTTCGATTGGCAACGAGACGGCGGATACCGCCAACTACGATCTTCTTCAAGTTCGCATGCAGCTATATCGCAGTATGATGCAAGGGACACGCGGCTGGGTCTTCCGTTCTGGAGCCCCGTTAGATGTGGGGGACGTTACGTCGATCGTGCGAAGTCAAGGTTATTCAGGAATCAACCGAGAGATCGAATTGCTGGTCCCGTGGATCCGAGCTAGCCAGTCAGCTTGGCGACCGATTGCGATCGATTCGGCCGACCATACGGGGGCTGTCATCGACACGCCTAACAGTCAATTGGCGTTGATTCTGGCTTCAGGACGCTTGGACCAAATATGTAGTGTTGCACCCACCGCCGAACGGATTCAAATCACGCTTCCTAACTCGGGCCAAACGCGCAGCGTCTTTCGAATCACGAATGGGCAGCTTGAACCGCTCAGTCCGCGTGAAACCCCCAACGGTCTTATCGTAACGATCCAACGCCCCGCCTTAGTGGAGCAAATCATAAGCGTCGTCGACCCAAAACCAGTCGCTTATCTGCGGGAACAGTTAGGAAGCCTAGCTTCTTCGTTAGTGGATTCCCGCCATAAGGTGTTAGAGCAGGTTTTAGAACTTGCGCAAAAGACCTTGGTGGCTCAGCAAGTTCCCCCCAATGATGCTCGATGGGAAACGATACGACGTGCTCAATCGCTGCATCGAGAATCGATTCAGTATCTCGCACGCGCGAATTTATCAGCCTCGATTCGATCCGCAGACCAAGCGACTTTGATTGCTCAAAGCGTGGTAAGAAATGCATGGGAAGAAGGGGTCGCTCAGTTCAGCAGTGTCCAGAGCAGTCCTCTGGTGGCATCCCCTTTGTCATTGCCCTTGCACTACGAATTTACCAAATTACTGGACGGCAGATCTTGGCAAACGATTCCAGTGCCGGGGTTTCCTTTTAGCAATACGGATCAGTTTTATTCAGCTGGCTGGCATGTAGATAGGCGATTAACCGATACCGTTGCAAGCGACTGTGTGGTGGGCAATCTCGGCCCCGGCGGAAAACCAACCCTGATGTTGACCGCCAAGCCGGTTCAGAACCAACCCATTCCAAGCGGATACGCGGGCGCAGCAATGCGAGTCACCTCTCCAACCCTGAATGTTCCCATGGGTGCTATGGTTTTCCTACAAGGAGTTGTTCGGATCGAATCGGGCAAAGGGGAATCACAAAGTGGATTGCTTATCTGCGACAGCGCTGGTGGAGAATCACTTGGGCAATTGATATCGGCGAACGATCCCTCACCATACGAATGGCGACGATTCGAACTTGTTCGGTTCGTGACCAAGCCAGGTGGTATTCGCATCCATCTTGAAACTCGGGGGCAAGTTCAGGCTTTCATCGCGGAAATGAGTGCAGAGATGATTATCCCGACGACGCAAGCAGGAGTCCAGCTCAGTGAAGCAACCTACAATCCTTCGGAATCGGACGCGGAACGTGGGCTACCGGTGAATGCATCCCGTCCTCAAACGGGCGGTTCTATCCGCCAACCGTACACGCAGGACCAGTAGATCAATGCAGCGCCCACGATGATTCGGTAAACGGCAAACGGTGCGAAACCTCGCGTTCGAACCCAACCCATGAACCATGCAATCACAGCAAAGGCGACGACGAAACTGGTGACGAATCCAGCCCCCAGTGCAGTCCATTGTTCTAAAGTCGGAAATGATTCCTTGACAAGATGCTGCATAAGCTTGAATCCGGCGGCTGCAAACATGACGGGAATCGACAGAAAGAAACTGAATTCCAAAGCGGCGCTACGCGATAAGCCCATGACTTGTCCGCCCGCAATCGTTGCCATCGATCGACTGGTTCCTGGGAAAGCAGCAGCTAAAATCTGAGCCAATCCAATCGCAACGGCTTGTTTCAGATTGATTTGCTCCAGCTTTTCTGTCGTAACACGACGGCTGAAAAACCAATCGACGACGTACATGGCTATTCCACCGACAACCAATGCGACCCCAATCATCCACAACTGTTCCAGATTTTCGCCGATCAACTTATCGATCAAAAAACACGGAATAGCGGTGACCGTGAAACTGATCATGACCAGCGATAGCGGATGACGCAACCATAGTGAACCTTTGGAACTGGATGAACTTCCCTCGCCTGCTTGCAACGATGTTGCAAAGGAGGACGCAAAAGAGGTCAACCGTTTCCAGAAAAAGGCAACCACCGCAAGGATCGCACCTAGCTGAATGAAGACCGCAAACATTTTCCAAAAACTATCGGACCGATTTAGCCCCAATAATTCTTGAGCCATCACAATATGAGCAGTCGAACTTACCGGCAAAAACTCCGTCAGTCCTTCGACGATGCCCTGCAATATGGCAGCAATCAGATCGGTCATGGAATTCGTTGGTTAAAGTAGGGAAGCATTCCATCTTTCGAAAACCTCTCTGCGAAAGATTAGTGTCGAAGACTTTCAAGAAACAACCATTCAGGACGCACATCCGGAAAGCATTGACTGAATAGGATAGCTCAAGAAATAGGGAACTCCACCGTGATTCTGGCAGCGATCACAGCCTGCAATTCCAGAAGCGAATCTGCCCAAGGTGATGAAAAAATCGGTTGTGACGATTTTGCTTCTTGTGACCGATAACCCTTCACCCAGTGCCCATCAGGGAATACACTGCACTCCATGAGGCGACTACTAAGACTATGGGGGAAAAAACGAGGCGGACGCATGTCCGGCTGGTGGTTTGTTGGCTCTTTGGGTGAAGCCCTTTTTTTTGCCTCGTTCTTTTTGGTCGGGGTCGTTTGTTTTACGACAATCGTCGCCTGGCAGTTCTTGTCCCCCAGCACTCAGGTCGTTCGCATCGGGTACGGGTTTTGGTTGTTGACGACGGTTTCAGCCGCCTGCATCGTGCTGGGGGCAGTCGGGTTTTGGTACCGCGTTTTGAAGGTTGCGACAAGCGATGAACATCGGGAAGTTATCTCGCAGCGCGGCATTGTTCCTCGCCCAAAGCAACCAGGCACCAAGTCCATCTTGCCCCCTTCGGTTCCGCCTCTAGCACCGTTCACCGACAGCCCAGGTGCAAAGCTTGCGTTTCGTCTTCCTTGCGAATGGAAAGGGACAGGGGCCCTGGTTGCCTACGGGCTTTTCGCGATGCTTTGGAACGCCATGATGGCCGTCTTTTGCGTCTTCGCGATTGGTGGTGTTCTAAAAGGAGACATCCAATACCGCTTGTTCGCGTTGCTAATCCCCGGAATTTACATCGGATTGCGGTCTGGGCAATTGTTCCTGAAATCCTACATCCAGGCGATTGGAATCGGGTCAACCACCCTTGAAATCGAAGATCTGCCGTTGATCCCTGGGCAGACCTACAAGCTGCTGCTGGTCCAGTACGGACGTCTCGTTGTTAAGAAACTATCAATTCGACTGGTCTGCGAAGAGGAAAGCACTTATCATTTTGGCACCGATATCCGCACCGAACATCAGATCGTTCGTCAACAAATCATTCTAGACCAAGGGCGGTTTCGAATCGATTGGGGGCGACCTCTGGAACTGGAATGTGAGATCTCGATTCCGGCGGACGCAATGCATTCATTTCAAAGTCTTCATAACGCCATTCATTGGAAGATTATCGTCGAAGGAGAGGCAAATCGATGGCCATCGTACTGCCGAAATTTCCCCGTAGTGGTCTACCCACTCGCTCGAACCAGTCAGCTCAATCAACCGTCATGATACGACTGATCGGTTTACAGCCTACTTACATGCCTCGAGAATCGCTCGAATTCGAGTATCGAGTCTCCAATATCAACCAGAGCATGATCTCTGCCATCGAAGCTTCCGTGGTTTGGCTTACCGAAGGCAAAGGAACAGAAGATCTCGGCGTGCATTCGTTCCAACGCCTCACCGGAAACGCCTTGTCGGCAACCGATTGGACTGTTCCGCAACGCGTGGTCGTTCCTCTTCCTGATTCACCCCTTTCTTACGAAGGGAAACTCTTAAAAATTTCTTGGTGCGTTCGAGTTCGTTTCTACCTTAACGATGGCACCGAGCTTGTTGCCCAACAACCGTTCTACCTGGGAACCCTCACCAAAGAAGTTTAGCCGTCGTGGGATGGGCAGCTGCAACTCACCTTCATCCGATCTGCTTTCGCCCAAAGGCTGTCGCTCTGCGACCATTGCTGTACGACATCGTGTGTTTGCCAGCAAAACAACTCGGCCCGGTAAACCCAATACCGTTCGATGAAGCATTCAGCTTCCGCGATTTCGTTTAACCGTCAGCCGTAGGCGTACGTGAATGGCAGCGAGTACGCCTTCGGCTGACTGTTAAACGATTGATGGAACGGTATTGCCGATGAACCTAAGTCGTATATTCGGAATTGAAGCGAACATATTCCGTGTTCAAGTCGGTGGTCCAGTGAGTTGCCTTTCCTGGTCCCATTCCAACCTGGAGATCGATCTCGGTCAGCTTTGCTCCTTTGATCGAGCTGCTGACCGTAGTCGCATCGAACGGCAACGGTTCCCCCTTGTCGAACAGGGGTATGCCATTGATCTTCAACGCCGTAAACTCGGGTCGTATCGGCACTCCGGCGTAACCAGCTGCCGAGACGATTCGCCCCCAGTTGGGATCGCCGCCAGTAATCGCGGTCTTCACTAAGTTGCTCAATGCAATGCTTCTGGCGACCGCATCGGCATCCGCATCGGTGTTGGCGCCCGCAATCCGGATCTCCAACAAATGCGTCGCACCTTCACCATCATCGGGGATCTTCTTGGCCAGTTCGATAGCCAGTTCTTCGAGTTGTTTTGCAAAATCAAGTTCCGAATTCCCTTCCAGGGCAGGCTTGCTTGCGGAGGGTTGGGCTGCCAGCATCACCAACGAATCGTTGGTGCTCATGTGCCCCTCGACACTGATGCAATTAAAGGACTTGTTGGCTGCCGCTTGAAGAATCCGTTGAGCTTGTGCAGGATCGAGGGGAGCGTCCGTGATGATGATGGCAAGCATCGTTGCCATCTTGGGACCAATCATGCCGGCACCTTTGCACATCCCAACAATATGTGTATCGTTCGCACCAAGCTTGAACTTTCGCTCCGCGGTTTTGCGAGCGATATCGGTCGTCAGAATACCATCGCATGCATTCAGAAAACCTTGTTCCGTTGCAGCCAATTCTCTGGAAGCGGCTTGGATCCCTTCCTTCACTTTGTCCATCGGCAGGAAGCGACCGATAACCCCAGTGCTCATCACTACAAATTGATCCGCGGTCAAGTTGCCGGTCGGATCGATCGCGGCGGCCGCCAGCTTGGTCATTTCGACCGCGTCCTGATGGCCTCGCGAGCCCGTGCACGCGTTCGCGTTTCCGCTGTTGACGACGATGCCTCGGATTGTGTTCGAAGGAGTTCTGCTGCGGGATACCACCACGGGAGCAGCAACGATTTGGTTGGTGGTGTAAACACCAGCCGCAACACACGCAGAATCGGATACGATCAAGGTAACGTCCCTCGCTCCGGGGCGCGATTTGATTTTGCTAACCACGCCAGCGAAACGAAAGCCAACTGGAAGATGCATTGCAGGGGGGCTCCGAAAGGCGTCTAGCCAACGAGATCGGCGATGTAAAAACTGCCATAAGTATGCACACGATCCAGCTGGTGTAGCTTCTTAGCAAGATCGGTGTTGTAGCTAAGTAATTCTGGCAGCTTCACCGTCTTTCCATTTCGCTGGACCGATACATCGTTGATAAACTCGGTTCGCAATCCACCGGATCGCCAAAGGATTCTTGTCTTCGAAGCAGCCCTCAGCAAGATGGCTTGCCATTCCGATTCCAGCAATGGAAAATAATGGTCACTCAACCAGTCCATATGATCCAACAAAATGAATCGCGAAATGGAAACGTCGTTCTGCTCAAGAAATCCCTGAACCGAGTTAGTATTGACCGAAAGACGATCCAGGAGACCATTTTTGAGCTTCTCAAAGTTGGAAGCCTTTACATACTCAGGGCAGCAAGTTGGTGTGTAGCTTCCAGTGATATACACTCGCCAAAAGTAATTATCCTGGATCGGGATCTTTGCAAAGACCGCTTCCATCGAGTCTTCTACGAACTTCACGATACCGCCTGGATACTGTTCATCGATTTGCTTACGCTGCGCCTTGGGAACGCCGAGCATACTGAGTGTTGTGTCGCGATTCATGGCGAACTTGAGTGTCTTGGACCAAATCTTGTCGCGTGTTCGCGTGTAGATTTCTTGCTGGTCCGCTAAAGTAGGTGCATCGATAATCTCGAGCACTTCTTTACGGCATCGCGCAACGCGGTTGATGTAAACCCCAATCATTCGGGCAAACGCCCCTGAGGTCCCACGGAAGAAGAATGACTTCTTCGGATTGTCAAAAAATCGAATCCATCGGTCCCAGTACTTGCGGCTGGTCGCGGAAAGGGATCCACGAAGCTGGGCGGCATAAACCGATTCCGCATTTGGCAAATAGCCTTGACCGAACATTTGAAAAAAGCGTTCGTAATCCAGATTGCGTATCGCAGATGCCTTCAATTCCAGAAGGGCGTTTTGGCGTGGATTCATATCCACCGCATACACATTGCCAGCTCCCGCTAACAAATAATCCAAGGCGTTGCAGCCTGCCGAGGTGATCACCAACACGTTATCGTCAGCCGTCAGTTCCAACGCTTGGCGGTCCAAACGCGGGTCTTCCCAGCAAGTGTTGTAAACTAAGTTGTTGCCGTGAACAAACTTGAAGACTCGTCCACTGACCCATTCGCTGATAGCCATCGACTACTTTTTCTGGCGGTTATTGTTGTTATTTGGATTTGCGTTGCCAGCATTGTTCGGGTTGGCGTTATTCCCGTTTGCGTTGTTGGCATTCGCGTTGTTTGGATCCGCAGGTTTACCAGCGGCGTTAGGATCGTTAGGCTTCTTTGCGCCCGGTGCAGCGGCCGGTCCGCCGGCTGGCTTCTTCGCACCACCAGCCATCGAATCGCGGATCTGTCCGCCCGTAACGAAAACGAACGGATTCAATTGATTCCCGCTGCCGTTCTCAATAGAACGATCCCAAGGAACGGAATAAGCAGCAAAAAAACCAGAACGCATGTCGACCACATAGATCAAAGATCCACCGGTGCGTAAGTTTCCACCGATTTGCGCCGAAGCTGCCGCCCCCGTCACCAAGAGATATTCAGGGTTCTTGCTCACAGGCCCCAATTGAGGCTGGACGTTGATGTTAAAGAGTCCGACATTACCGCGAACTGGATTGAAGACCCAGCCCTTAAGCTCGCCCGTGATAAAATCCAGAGCAAAAAAGCCTTCGCCATTTTCGGCTACTTGGCCAGTACAAACCGCCATGTTGGAGCCACCGTGGCTGGCCGTCGCTGCAAGAATCTCCGGAGGCAGCTGACCGTTCGAGAATCCGAAAAGGTTCTCTCCGGGGTTGCTGATTTCATTCGGCAGAGAAGAACTTGCTGACTGGCGGCCCGCAAGGAACGCACCTCCCACCAACAAAGTTAATGCTACACCACCCAACAATCCTAGACTCGTCGGAAGCCCCCATCCCGTCGGAAGCCATGGGCAGCACGACGTGCGAACCTCATTTTGAGCGGACGAAGGAATGACTTCTAAATTCGGAAGTGGTGACGTCATAATCGAATTCCTCTGTCAGAAAAGTCTTCAAGCAAAATGTGGCGCTCTTAGCTACAGTCGCAAGACCGTGATCATTCATCAGTGTACCGTGGAATTGATTCGCAGAAGTCTGTCAAAACAAATCCAATGATCCACCTGTCTCTAAGTGTATACGAGTCCAGCCATCCGAAAAACGCCAGCTTTCAAGAATCTCTCAAGAAACCTGGTTCAAACCAGTCGTCAGCTTCCATCACAACGATTACCGCTGAACTGTTCACACGACGGTTCACTCATGGAACAATGAAGGCTGTTAACGAAAAAAACGGGAAGGGAACAGGCTGTTGATTTCATGGTACGACGGACTTCCTAGTCCGTCGAATTCCCCATGGACGGACTTGGAAGTCCGTCGTACCGCCCTTACCCAAGAACGATTTCACTAAAGCAACGAGCCGGGAACTTCCGGGTTTTTGACTTGCTTTCAAGGCTCGGATGAATAGTCGACGCTAGGTAGGCTAGCCATTTACCTTTGCGGCTTGCTTGGCTGCCTGTTCGCGTTGGACGAACCACAACAAAATGGGTGACGCGATGAAAATCGAACTGTATGTACCCACCACAATACCAACAAGCAAGCAGTAAGCGAATCCGTGAATTCCTTCTCCACCGAAGATGTACATCAACAAGATCGCAACAATGGTCGTCGACGAGGTCAACAACGTTCGGCTCAACGTTTGAGTCACGCTGGCATTGATCGCTTTCTCGGTCAAATTCGGACTCTTGCCCTTCACTTCTCGAATGCGGTCGAACACCACGATCGTATCGTTTAGCGAATAACCAATGATGGTCAAGAACCCTGCAATAATCGTAAGAGAGATCTTGAAGTCTTCGATCAGTAGGAAGCCCAACGGCTGGAACAGCCAATGGCTTACCGAGATGAATGTCAGGGTAATCAACACGTCGTGAACCAGTGCAACAACCGCCGCAATACCATAGGCAATTCTTTGGAACCGGAACCAAATGTAGGCAATGATAAAGACCAAGCTCAGCAAAAGACCCGCGATCGCTCGTTGCTGCATTTCGCCTGCAACTCGCGACTCGATCTTGCTGACGGATTGGAACACTGGCTTGGACTGCAATTGAGTTCGAAGGCTATCGGTGATTTGCAAAGAGGTTGCAGAATCAAAAGGTAGACCAACGGACCAGTTGGAAAAACCAAGTCCTGATTCCTTGACCCAACCCGAAGTCTTTTCCTTTTCTGTTTCGATCGGCAACAGTTCGACTTGGGATTCGACCAAAGTCAAGTTGGACTTGGCTGCCGCTTCGATCAAGGATTCCGTCACCTGGGAAGCATTGACTTTCGCTGTCCCTGCTCCCTTGCTGTTCTTGAACTGGAGTTCTAGATTGGACTTAATGATTTTTTCTTCTTGCGGTGCGGTCGCAACAGCGGGCGTGGCTGCTGCATCGGCAGGCGTGTTTGCTGCTTGCACTTCTGCATCTGACTTAACTTCTGCGCCTTGGAACGCCACCAAACGCACTCCGTTTTCCTTTTGAGAGTTGTTGGATTGCGTGGGTGCAACCGGCTTAACATCTAAGTCGAAGGTTACGAGCTTTGATGGTGAATCCCCCGAAAAACCCTTGACCAGTCTCGAAGTGACTTCCTTCACATCCTTCAGCGATACATCTAGCTTGTAAACGCTATTCTTTTCGTAATCACGAATCTCGATCGTAGTGAGGGATGTTTGAATCGGCAGTCCATCTGCATCTTTGTCGAGAGCACCACTGACAATGCTTCGAACTTGATCAGGCGGCAAGCCTTTGTCCAATGAAAAAACAACTGAAGTACCACCGTTGAAGTCAATGTCCAAAACCTGACGTCCCCGAACAGCGGTCGCGACCAATCCGAGAACAATCAGCCCTAGCGATACAGAGTAGGCAACATAGCGATAACTCATAAAGTTGATGTCGCCTTCACCGAACAAAGATCGCTTGGCAGAATTGACGTAGTCGGCCATTCCCAGATAAGCGACCTTCCAACGTTCAGCCACTTCGAATAGTTTATGAGTGACAAACACAGCGGTGAACAAGCTGATTACCAGACCGATGATCAGAGTGATCGCAAACCCCTTGATTTGTTCGGTGCCGACGAAATAGAGAACGACTGCCGTGATCAACGTCGTTAAGTTGGAGTCAAAAATGGTTGTCCAGGCTCGGTCGAAACCGTTGCGGATGGCCATTCGAACCGAAGCCTTCTTTTCTGTCTCTTCCCGTATCCGTTCGAAGACCAGAACGTTCGCGTCGACGCTCATACCCACCGACAGGACAAGACCCGCCACACCGGACAGCGTCAGTGGCTGCTTGATCAAAACCATGCTGGCCATGATCATTGCCAAATTGAGCAACAAGGCAACCGTCGCGATCAAACCAGAGAAGCGGTAGTAGGTCAGCACGCAAACAATGGTCATGATCAAAGAAACAATGCTGGCGTAGGTGCTTTTGGTAATCGCATCCAAGCCCATGCTGGCGCCCACGGAGTTTTCGCTGATGGGCTCTTTGCTAAGAGCTGCTGGTAGCGAACCGGCGTTCAAAATTTTGGACAGGAAGTCAACCTGCTCTTCGGTAAAGTTCCCTTCGATCAAGCCTTCACCACGAATGGTGGAGTTCAGGCTGGGGGCAGAAAGTACAGATCCGTCGAGCAAAATCGCCATACGGCGTTTGAACCCAGTCGATGGGTTGGGCAAGTTCGCGCCAGTGAGAAGAAGCATCTTTTGAGCTCCGCCGACCGACATGGTGAAGTTCACTTGATACCCGTTTTGCTGAAATTCTTTTTTCGCCGACTTCAAATCTCCACCAGTGACATCGGTGTAAGGGGTGCCAAACTTCTCAAGGGCTAGCAAGATGTCGATGTCTTGGATCTTCTGCGATTCAACCCAGCGTTCGAAATCATTGGGTTTCGATGCAACCGGTGGATTCAGAAGCTTGCCAGTTTGGGCGTTGCGGATGATGTCGCCAGGGCTGTAGCCGTTGATTTCACGAATCCCATCAACAACCACTCCGCGACCAAGAGCTCGCCAAATACCGCCAACTCGCTCTTCGCCCGTCTTCTTATCCGTGATTTTGACGTCTCGCTTCAGACGGATATTCTGATCGGTGGAAACCGACTGAGCGGATGCGGCATCAATGATGTCCTTGTGATCATTCGCGTTAGCAACGATTCGGAATTGCAGCACCCCAGCGTTGGTAATGATTCGCTTGATTTCAGCGATTTCGCTTGGGTCCACGTCGGGAATCGTGATTTCAATTTGATCTTCCCCGATAGGGCGAATCAGGTATTCCTTCGTGCCCGACGGGTTCAATCGCAAGGATAAGGGGACCTGGAAATCAGCGGCCACGGCTCTTTTGCCTGGTCCTTCGGACGAGGTCGAACGATCGATCTCATAGATAAAGTTCGTTCCACCGATGATGTCCGGTCCTAATTTTAACTTGCCCGTAGCAAGAATGAAAATGGTCGAAAGAGTCGCCAGCAAGATCCAGAAGAAAGCAGTCGCATGCGTCGGCATCTTCAATTGCTTAGCAAAGAATTTGCTGAGCAAAAACGGGATCAGCACAGCACCAATCATGATGCCAATGCTTTTGAAGCCCTCGAGACCATCTTGCCAAGTTGTTACCGTCGTTGCGCCGTCGCCGATCGAGGTTTGCGCCAAAATCGGTTGCAATAGAATTCCAAACATCTGCTATTTAGTCCGTGCGTTGAATGGAGCGAAGCTTTTGGCTTCACTTTCAAAAAATGTGAAAATAACGGTGGTCAAGGCAAAACCGTTCGAATCGACAACCGATCGATGGTTAGCTTGGTGTTGGTGTTCTCGTCCACACGCAACGTAATGGTTCCGGCTTCCGAATTGATGTTCGAAACGATCCCATGAATCCCTGCTGTCGTGACCACCCTATCATTCTTCTTCAGATTCTTGAGCTTCTCCATTTGCTCGCGGGATTCCTTTCGACCCGCACTGGGTCGTAAGAAAAGCAAGTAAACATAGACGCACACGATGAGCAGCAAGAGATAGTTTAGCGGGTTCGAAAACAGCTCTTCAGTCAGAGTCAATTTCTTTTTCGGGTTGACCGTCACCGTTGCTCCCGAAGAACCTTCTACCACGGGTGTGGAGCTAGTTTCCGAGGTGGTAGCCGCAATCTCCTTGTTTTCGGTCGTTGCTCCGGTTGCCCCTTCCGCTCCACCGATGGTTGGCGAAGTGAGCCCTGATCCGGGCTCTTGCACCGTTCCGTCTTGGCCATACAGCGACGACCCTACCGAAATCGGTAACAGAATGGTTAGGAAAAGAACAAAAACGGGTTTTGCCATAAGGGTCGTGAACCAGGGCAATTTCTGAAAAAAGGGTGAAGCGCCTACGAAGTGAACGTTTTGCCAAACCGTGAAGTGTAAGGGCACGCAAAAATCGTCACAAGTCCAGACTTTCCAGTAGCCTACAGACTTGCTCTACTTATTATGAGTTATCGTCCGCAAATGTGGTTTCCTTCCCCGAAGACTCTCTCCCGCTCTCTCTCGCTTCGGGCCCCGCCCATTTGCGCCCGCCCAAAAATCTCAAAGAAATATCATTTCCGTTAAGGATTCCGTCTGAATATGAAACTCGCAGCCCCAAAAACCCCGCGTCCGTTGACTCTGTTATTAGCTTTTTCCACTGTTTTTCTAGGGTTGTCGAACCACGACTGGACTTTCGCCACAGACAACACGACACCCGCGCCCGAGATTTCTGCCGCAGCCGCTGCCGAAGCGAGGCTCAAGGAGGACATCACGTATCTGTCCTCAGACGACCTACAGGGGCGTGCTGCCGAAACGCCGGGACTGAAAATGGGTGCCGAATTCATCGCGAAACGATGGGAGTCCTTAGGCCTGAAAACAGACCTTTTCGATGGCAAGCCCTTCCAGGAATTTGCCCTAGAAGGAACCCCAGGCGTCAAAGACCCCCTCAAGAATTCCCTGGTAATCTCTAAGCCGAACGGCGAAACGATCTCGCTGAAACTCGGCGAGCAATTCCAACCCCAATCGATTGGAAGCAATGGCGAATTCAACGCTCCGCTGGTCTTTGCGGGCTACGGAATTACAGCCGAAGAAGACAATCTCAAATACGACGACTTCGCGGGACTGGATGTCAAAGGAAAGGTCGTGATCGTGATTCGCAAGGAACCTCAGATCAAAGACCCAAAGAGCCCCTTCGATGGAGAAGCCCCAAGCCAGTATGCCTTGTTCACCGCCAAGCAAATGAATGCCGCCAAGCATGGGGTCGCGGGACTGATACTGATCAATGATGCAGAGAGTGATGCTAACAGCCCTGGTGCTTTGTTGCCCGTTGCTGGTTCAGGAACGGCTTTGTCCAAAGATCAAGTTCCCACCATCTTCTTGCAACGCAGCTTGGTGGATGGCTGGCTCGCTGAATCGGGCACCTCACTTTCCCAAATCGAAAACGAAATCGATTTAGATCTCAAGCCAAGATCTCGAGAACTGACGGGTTGGAAGGCAACCGGACAAGTCGACGTCGCTATCAAAACACTACCTTCGATGAACGTTTTAGGGCTGCTCCCAGGAAAAGGCGCTCTCGAAAATGAGATGGTTGTTATAGGTGCGCACTTCGATCACGTCGGAATGGGGGGCGCTGGGTCGCTCGCACCCGGAACTATCGCTGTCCACAACGGAGCCGACGATAACGCTTCCGGAACCGTCGCCCTCATGGAAGCCGCAAGGCACCTGGTCGAACTCTCCAAAGCAGACTCACCCACCCAGCCCCGACGCAGCCTGCTGTTCATCGCCTTCTCCGGCGAAGAACGGGGCCTGTTGGGCAGCGAACACTACGTCAATCATCCCCGATTCGAACTGGCGAACACCGTCGCAATGCTGAACTTGGACATGGTCGGGCGACTCACCAACAACGCGCTTACCATCTACGGAACCGGTACCGCCACCGAGTTTAACGACATGCTTACCAAAATGAATGAAACGCTAGCTTTCGATATTCAAAGGAGCCCTGAAGGCATGGGTCCAAGCGATCATCAGTCTTTTTTCCAAAAAAACATCCCGGTTCTCCACTTCTTCACTGGGCTTCATGACGATTATCACCGCCCAAGTGACGATTTCGACAAAATCAACCTAAGCGGAGTAAACCGTATATCCGATATGGTCACTATGCTGGCGAACGAGATTTCAACGAACCCCGCAAAACCAACCTTCGTGAAGGTCAAGGGACGTGCCAACCCGCAGGCCAGCGGTCCAAAGCGAATACGACTAGGTGTTCGGCTAAAGACCAATGAAGAGGGTGTCGTCCTGGAACGAGTCCTTTCTGGTGGCATTGCAAAACGAGCCGGAATGGAGCCGGGAGACATTCTGCTACAAATCAATGAGGATAAAACGACGAGCCGGTCCGAATTGGATCGAATCCTCCAAACTCACAAAACAGGTGAAACCGTCATTCTGCATGTGCAGCGAGGTTCGGAAAAAATTGAACTGAAAGTAGAACTTACGGACTAGAACTCGCAGATCGGTATTTACTCCAAATTCGCGAGCCGTCAGAATCTCGAACGAACTTGGGTGGAATCCTACCTTACCGGGTAGCAATTGCAGAGCAAACGACGGAACGTTTGCCTCTTGCCGTTGAAAACGAACCGACTGCCCACAATCACTTAGCCAGTTTAAAACACGAAGCAACAGTTAAAACACTAAGCAAGGAGTGCTGACAGTGCCATTTCGAATGACAACCGCAACCATCGCCCTGATGGGAATCTGTGCCGCCCAGTCCGTTTTTGGGCAAGCCCCTCAAGCACAACAAGCTCAGCCAGTTGGTCCTAAGAATGGGCCATCTAGCATCGCCCTGGTGGATGTCGGTCACATCCTGAAAAACCATCCGACCATGAACAAGGAGATGGAAGGCATCAAGGCAGAGATGACCAAGGCTCAGGAAGAGATCGAAACACGGCGCAAGTCGTTGCTGGCCGAAACCGAAATGGTTCAAAAGAACTACGATACGAACACTGCCGATTTCAAACAAAAGCAAGAGCAGCTCATCAGTCAAGAGAGCAAGTTGCGAGTTGACTTCATGGGCAAGGAAAAAGAGTTCGCCGAAATGCAAGCGGGCGTAATCTATCGATCCTACCAGTCGATCAATAAAGCGATCGAAGTTGTTGCCAACCATTACAAGTACGACTTGGTTTTGCGTTACAGCAAAGAACAAGATCAAATGGATCCTAAGAAGCCTCAGTCGGTGAACTTTGGAATCCAACGTGACGTTCTGTTCCTGAATCCGCAAATCGATGTTACCGAACTCGTTCTGAATGTGTTGAATAACAGCGTTGGCGCTGCCCCTGCCGCTGCCGCTGCCACCAACACACCCGCTCCAAGGTCGGCAAACGCGGCACCGATCGGAACGCCGAACGGAACGCCAAACCGCCCTATCCGTTAATTCACACCTTAGAGCTTAATCCTCCCTCTTCGGATTGAGCCCTTTGGGGATACATACCAGCGAAAGCTAACCAACAACGAACTTTCGCGACTCGGAAAAACTAACTAGATAAACTCGACACGAAACGGATTTCGGCGTCTCGCATGCATCATCTTCGATTCCAGCAAACCATCCAGCACGCTGCTCAAGTCAGTGGACGGGGCTATTGGTCCAGCAAACCAATCACCCTTACCTTCCTGCCTGCGCCAGGCAACACTGGAATATTGTTTCGCCGCATCGATTTGGAAGGCAGACCCGAGATCGAAGCCATCGCCACAAACCGACGCGAAACCAATTTACGAACGACTTTGGTTTCGGACGCTGCCCATGTGGAAATGATCGAGCATGTGATGGCGGCCTTGTATGGACTGGACATCGACAACTGCATCGTGGAATGCGATTCTGCTGAAATGCCTGGTATGGACGGAAGCGCGGTTGCTTTCGCGCTAGCACTGGAACAAGCAGGAACGAATCGTCAGGCGGACGTGGTTCAGCATCTTTCTATCTCCTCTCCGCTACGAGTGGGGGATGACAAAAATTGGGTGATGGCCGTTCCGTCAGCCGATCCAGGTTTGACGTTGCAGTATCAATTGGACTATGGTCCCGATTCAAGCATTCCAGCCACTACGACTACACAACTGCTAGAGCGAAACAACTTTTCGAACACAATCGCTCCGGCACGAACCTTCATGACCGAACATGACGCGCGTCACTTGCAGATGCAAGGGGTGGCTTCGCATGTAACTTATCGCGACCTGGTTGTCTTCGGCCCCAATGGCCCTATCGATAACTCCCTCCGATTTGAAGACGAATGCTCCCGGCACAAACTTTTGGATTTGATTGGCGATTTAGCTCTTTGTGGTCTTCGGGTCCAAGGGAAAATTATCGCCAGCCGAAGCGGACACATCCTCAATGGACGTATGGCTGAAGCGATTCGCAACCTCGAGAACTCTCACTCGCAAGTGCGGAACAGGAACGCCGCATAATGCCACGAAACAAGATTTTTGCACCACTATTAATGACACGTTGGGGAACTATCTCATGCCAACCATAATCGCCCATACCGCAGTGGTCGATCCCCGAGCCGAACTGGACGAAGATGTCCGCATTGGTCACCATTGCGTGGTCGGAGCCAACGTTAAAGTCGGTCGTGGAACTCGTCTTGAAAACAGCGTTACGCTTACCGGGCACACCACGATAGGTCGCGACAACCGCCTTTTTCCTGGATGCGTGATCGGTGGTGAGCCTCAAGACTTATCGTATCAAGGCTCTCCCACTCAAGTCATCATCGGCGATTCCAATGTCTTTCGCGAATGCGTTACCGTAAACCGTGGCACCGAAAAAGACGAAGGGATTACTTCGATCGGTAACCAATGTTACTTCATGGCCAATTCCCACGTCGCCCATGATTGTGTGGTTGAAGATCGTGTGATCATGGCCAACACGGTGATGCTGGGTGGTCACGTTCGAGTTCAACACGACGCCACGCTGAGCGGTGGTGTTGCGGTGCATCATTTTGCTTCTATCGGTTGCTACAGTTTTGTCAGCGGTCTTTCGCGTGTTCTTCAAGACTTGCCACCGTTTATGTTGGCAGAAGGATTTCCTGCTCGACCAAGATGCGTGAATGTGGTCGCGCTAAAACGCAAGAATTTTACTTCCCAAGCTATTCGCGCGATCGGTGAAGCTCATAAGCTGCTGTACCGCTCCAAGGTCGGGGTCAAACACGCTCGCGAGATCCTACAGGGAACCGGCGACTTGCTTCCTGAATTGGAAATACTGTTTGCTTTTATCGACGAGTCAACCATGGGACGTCATGGTCGAGGCCGAGATCGAAGAGCCAGTGCACCTTCGTCCAACACAGCTGCAGCCTAGTTTTGTAATCCAGCATTCCTTACGAGCAAGATCATGGAAACAAAAACCCACCGTCCACGGATTGGTATCATTGGGGGTGGGCATTTAGGACGCATTCATGCCAAGCTCGCGAAAGCCAATCCCCATTGCGATCTGGTCGCGGTGGCGGACCCGTTCGCTCCGTCGCGTGAAATCATCGATTCGCAGCTTGGCGTTCCTACCTGTGCCGATTACCGAGACCTGCGTGGCTCGATTGACGGTGCGATCATCGCTACGCCGACTTTCCTGCATCATGAAACAGGCAGTTGGTGTCTAAACCATGGCATTCATACTCTCATCGAGAAACCGATTGCCAGCTCCTTAAAAGAAGCTGCCGAATTGGTTCTGCTCGCCCAACGGAATCAACGAACCTTACAGGTCGGACATGTCGAGCGATTTAATCCCGCTTGGCAACATGTTGTTTCGCAGTTGGATCTGGATTCGGTTCGCTATTTGGAGGCGGCTCGCGAGGGAACCTACACAGGGCGGAGCACCGATATCGGAATTGTCATGGACTTGATGATTCATGATCTCGACCTGGTTTTGCAAACCGTCCAATCGCCCGTCGCACATGTCCATGCTTACGGATGGAGCGTTCTTGGAAAGCACGAAGACTTTGCAGTCGCAGGGGTTCATTTTAAGAACGGTATGGTCGGTCACTTTCGCGCTTCGCGAATTTCGCCGATCGCAAAACGCACGATGCAAATTCACACGGACACCAACGTGCTCGATGTCGATTTCGCAACCGGGACAGTAACCAAAACCGAACCCGTCCAAGATGTCCTTAGCGGGGCTCGGCAAGCGGATGCGTTGCCAGCCGAAGAACGATCGAAAGTCAAAGACTCGCTGTTTACCAACTGGCTAAGCTGCCAAGAAACCAAAGTCGAACCGATAAACGCAATTGAATGCGAACAAAACGAGTTCTGCCGAGCGATTCTCAACGAACAGCCGGTTTCGGTCCCTGGCGAACATGGATACCAAGCACTGGAGCTTGCAGAACGGATCTTGGACCAAATCGCGATCAATCGACCTGCCCGCCATATCATTCCCGCCGCAGATCAATTCGGCAAAAGCCGAGCCGCCTAAGCGACGCTCTCTCGTTTCAAAAGAATTGCCTCCACATGCAAGCCTGGGCCAAATCCCAGCAGGACGCAATTCTGCATGCCCGGAACTTCCTTCTCAAGTTCTTGGAGCACGAAAAAGACCGTCGGGGACGACATGTTTCCGTGATGGGCGAGCACATGCCGCGACGCTTGAATCATCGTGGGCGATAACCCCAAGCCATTCTCCACCGAATCCAGAATACGTGGCCCGCCTGGATGAACGGCCCAACCTTGGATGTCGTGTTGCGAAAGCTGATTGCTATTGAGCCATTTTTCAAACGGCCCCTTTAGCTCTCGCTCTATGACCAAAGGTACCTCAGGGGACAACATCATTTGAAAACCGTGATCGCCGATCACCCAGCCCATCATGCCCTGAGACTGATCGATCTTGAGCGAGAAACTGGACGCAATGGTCCATCCACTCCGCGCAGCGTTGCTGTCCACTTGGATTTCACGCGAGACCACTAAACAACTTGCTGCGCCGTCTGCAAAAAGCGAATTGGCCACCATTTGTTGCGGATCTTCGGAATACTGTTGATGGATGCTACAAAGTTCGACGGCGGCAACCAACACCATGCCTTGAGGTTCACTTCTGGACAATGCGTTTGCCACCCGTAGACCATTGAGTAAGCCGTGACAGCCCATGAAGCCGACATGAGTTCGTTGCACTTGAGTATCCAAGCCCAAGTGGTCTATCAACGTATGATCGACGCCCGGTGAATAGAAACCTGTGCACGAAATGGTGACAAGATGAGTCACCGCGGCAACTGCGACACGCGAAACGGCGAGCGTCTTTTCACAGGATTGGCGAAGAAGTTCGGCGGCATGCTGAGCGTACACTTGCATACGCTGGCCTGTGGTTGGACCAAAGGGGGCATGCTCACTTGCTGTCTTGTAGAAGCCCTGTCGCGTCATGGGTTCGCCGCTCCCGGAAACTAGAAGTACGCTTCCTCGTCGACTGACGCCGGACTTTTTGTAAAGGCCCGGCAAGGCCTTGTTCCACCTTCGCGAAAGCCCTAGCGATTGAGCCAACATCGCGGATTCACCTTGCTCAATCGAGAATGGTGGAAGGGCAGTAGAACACCCGAACAAAATGGACATGATTACGTCATTATCTTTCTCAGAAGAAGTTGCTTCAACGGCGGAAGCCAATCGCAAACTCTCAAAACGAATCTCGCACGAGCCAAATCCCGCGACTGACGGGCAACCCATCTGCTCGACTGTTGACGCGATCGATGCGCCGTGGTGACCCAACGATTCCAGGCTTGCTCAGCAACGGCATGATCGATGGCGCGACGGGCTCTGCAAGTGATCTGATGAAGAGCCGAAGCACCGGCAAACGCCCACGACATCCCTTCTCCAGTAAACGGCTCGACATAACCCATCGCATCACCCAACAAAAAAACTCTATTCATGGCGACGCAGTCGGAAGTTCGTGTGAGGTACGGCGTCGATTGCCAGGAAAATCGATCTAGAAAATCGGTGTTAGTCAGCCCGTTTTCTTTCAAGATGGATCGAACGCAGGCGGCGATACTGCCGAACCGTCGCACTTGATCCGGATCGATGGCGGCGGCAAAATCCCATTGCTCACCATCCGTCTTGCAAACACCCAGGTAGCCAATGCTTCCAATCAACATATGCAAGGTTGGTTCGCGGCGTTTGGCTTTCGCTTCTAATGCCTTTTCTATTTGCATCGCAGCGCTTGGTACAAGGGTATGCACCCCAATTCGCGACGACTCCATTTGCGTGGTGGGCCATACCTCGCTTCTTGGTAACGCGGATCGACTTAGTCCTGTGGCGACAACCACCATTCGACTTCGGACTGCCCCCGTATTCCTAGAGCTAGAGGACGGTGATTGAAGTTGTACTGTTCGAAGCGTTGGCAAACGTTCTTGTGGGTCTGAAGAACCTTGGATCTCCAGAGGTTCTACCGTTCCTTTGGTTTCAGAAAGATAGCAAGCTCCCCGTTCGATCGCATCGCTGACCAGCAGTCGATCCAAGGTAGAACGCCGAACGCTCAACATGGACGGGACGGACCAGTTGCTCGAATGCTTAGCCAACTGAACGTGAAGCGAAGCAATAGGAACCGCTCCCGATTCTAGCAGTAACCTCAGCAAGCCGCGTTCGTGAAGAAAGGTCTGTGCTCGGCGATTCAAGCAACCACCGCAGACTTTTTCCCGAGGGAACTCCTTGGCCTCTACCAACAAAACGGACATGCCACCTTCTGCCGCCATCGATGCGAACGAAGCGCCTGCCACCCCAGCACCCAATACGACAATGTCCCAAATTCGTTCCGATGCTGTGGAAACCGTGAAGTTGGAGAGGCACTCAAGCCGCTCATTTAACATGAAATTTCCCAACAGTGAAGGAATCGCTGAGGCCAATGAGTTGTCATTGTACCGTTGATTAGATCAGCGCGACCCGAAATCTGAATTGCTTCGTCAACAGAAAAAGCAGCTCGAACGGATTGCGGCCCGTCAAAGTGAACCACGGGTGACCGCGATAGCAGATGACAACCGATCTTAGCCAACCACCACCCAAGCGTCGTTCGGCGCAGATCATCCACGATCACGAAATGCCGGGAAAGGGACTTCATGTTTCGAAGAACGATCACCGCGGATTCATCATCGAAGTGATGAAGAAACAGACAGCAATAGACAATGTCAAACTTGTCGTGCGGCAGACCAGGCTCAAAGATGTTTTGACGCTCAAACTGAAGCCGGCCTGGAAGAGACTTATTTAGCGGATGACTAAGCCACTGCGAACTCGCGTCTTCGATCGCTAACAGGCTCATGTCCCAACCGGTTACATTGCAGGGGATCTTCGGAGACAAACGTCGCAACACATCAATGGCTACGTCTCCGCTTCCACAACCCAAGTCCAAGATTTCGATCGGTCGATCCGGAATCTTGATAGAACAATTTTGAATCGCTTGAGCAATCCATCGTCCCGTGGAGCATAGCCGATTGACCCGTCGCAAGCCTGCAAGCGCCCGCTGATGCTCCAGCTTGTCAAGCATTGGGTCATCCATCAATTCCGGAACAAGATGTCTATGTTTCATGCAAGCAGTATATCTCAAGGGCTCGATTTTGGAGATCCTAAATGCCCTTGAAGACCAAACGCTTTGCTAGCACATGTCTTGAAACGAAAAGACTTCTACGTGAAACCGCTTTTCGACCGGGAAAGCTTCAAGGTTGCCGGTTCGATCGGTTGTGTTATGCTGGACTTCTTGAAGGTAATGTTCGAGAAATGCCACTGTGGGTTCTGTGGTGCATGAAGTGTCACGACACCCTCCTGCTCCGGTTCGCTTCAGGAAGTTGATAGGGAAGTCAATGGAATCCATGGTACTACTTGGACGTTTTTGGATAGGGTTGCTGTTGATCCAATGGTTGTTCTACGGGCCTGCACAACGTCTTTGTGCCCAGTCGGCAGGAAACGCTACAGTCGCCACGAAGCCAGGAGACGTCAATCTGGAGTTTAGCCGTGTGTTTATCTTTGTTGACAAAAGCGGGGTCGTCGGACACGAACATGCGATCGAGGGCAAGCTCAAGAGCGGGGAAATCATCACTCAACAAGGTCAGCCGGGAAAAGTAGTTTTCGACATGCGGTCCTTCGATGCCGACACCTTGGTGGCTCGTAAATACCTGGGGCTCGAAGGGGAGACGGATGCGGCGACGCGAAAAAAAGTCAACGAAAGCATGCTAGGGCATGAGATCCTGGATGTTGCGAAGTACCCCGAGGCTAGGCTTGAAAACATAAGCCTGAAAAGCACAGGCAAAAAGACCAAGCGTGACTTGCCCGAGTACATTCTTGAAGGTGATTTTGTTTTGCATGAGACCAAACGTCATATCGAAGTCCGGTGTGATGTCGAACACAAAGACGGATGGAATCATGTTCGCGGCGGATTCAAAATCCTGCAGTCAGATTACGGAATCAAGCCATTTAGTAAGATGCTTGGAGCGGTTGGGGTGAAAGACCAATTGGTGATTATGGGCGATTTATGGGTGGTACCAACCCAATGATCGAAATTGCTTCGGTGCAAAAGCGAGTGATTCGCAATCATTACGATATCGCAACACTCTTCTATCGCCTTCTGTGGGGCCCCCACATTCACCATGGGTATTGGGAAGCCAACGAATCGCCCGCCGTCGCACAACTTCAACTGACGGAGAATCTAGCCAAACATGCGATGATTCGCCAGGGAGCGACACTGTATGACATTGGCTGTGGAATGGGTGGGTCGAGCCAATGGCTCGCGAAACATCGCAAATGTGATGTGACTGGCGTTACCCTCAGTCCCGTTCAAAGGAATTGGGCGTCTCTCAGCGCTCGCATACACAACATCCAACCTCGACCTAAGTTTGTTTGCGCGGACGCCGAAACAATTCATTTTGCGCCTGAGTCTGCTGACTACGTTTGGAGCATAGAATGTACGGAACATCTTTTTGACAAACCTGCGTTCTTCAAGAATGCTGCAAGCTGGCTGAAGCCGGATGGGCGATTCGCTCTATGCGCATGGCTGGTGGGGGAATCCCCGCTAAGCATGATGCAGATGGAACAAGCGACTCAAGTTTGCCACGGAATGTTCTGTCCATCGCTTGGAAGCCAATCCGATTATGCCAAGTGGTTTTCGGATGCGGGGCTGGTGGTGGTTGATCAAGGCATTTGGACTCGCCAAGTGGAACGAACTTGGGAGATTTGTAAAAATCGAGTGGAACGAACTGGGGTTCGCTACTTCGCAAAAATCCTTGGCAAAAACCACACTCTGTTTCTAAACCATTTCGATGCGATCCTGAACGCGTATCGATCCGGAGCTATGGAATACGGGTACTTTATCGCGGAGAAAGCATCATAGCTTCAGCATCCAATGGATTGGAAACTTTTGGGTCTACCAAGAATCAGCGAGCGTCAGTGGTGACCTCCCCCCCGGTTCCACACCAGCTTGTTCTGAGCCGATGGCTTGGCGTTGCATTCGGTATCGGAACTCAGTTGCTGTTCTTGTTCACGGTGGTTTACCTATTTTTGTTTCTGCGTTTTGGCAGCACTCGCCATCATGAAATTTGGTGGCTGTTGGATTTGATTTTGGCTATCGGTTTTTGTTTGCCACATAGCTTATTGCTGGCCCCACCGATCCTGAGCAGATTAAAGGCTTGGGTTCCGAGCGGATTGTTTGGATGCATTCATTGCGCTGTAACCTGCATCTCTTTGTTGGCATTGTTCCACTACTGGGCTGGCTGCGATGTTGCGCTATGGCGATTAACGGGATTAGGTGAAACTTTGGTCCTGGTGGGTTTTTATGGATCGTGGGTAGCGCTGTTTTATAGTCTCTATTTGACCGGAATGGGCTATCAAACTGGACTGACTCAGTGGTGGTATTGGTTCAGACGCACCAAGCCGCCGGCGCGCCCATTCGTTACCCAAGGCGCCTTTCGACTGATGCGACACCCTGTCTACATGAGCTTTCTGGGGCTCATTTGGTTTACGCCAACGATGACACTCGATCATGCAATTTTGACAACGGTTTGGACCGTCTATATCTTTGCTGGAAGCTACTTCAAGGACAGGCGATTGATTCGCTTTATTGGCCAACCTTACTTGGAATACGGACGCCGAGTACCAGGGTTACCAGTGATTGGCTTCGGGTCACTTCGGCGATTCAAAGCCGACAGTTTGGATCGAATCGACAATGCGAAACCACAAGTCCATTAGGGAAATGGTCTTTCAATAGAAAACAGGAATCCTTACAGGATTGCTTTTTGATAGATGGGTCGGCTTGGTTCATTCCCCAAGCCGAAAGGGATCGTGTTGCTCATCTCCAACATTGGAGATGTCCCGATATGGTAGCGCTCGCGAGTCTATTGCCTGCGGTGCGATCGGGTGTGGTGCTATGTTGTTAATCTGCATTTGATTTGTTCTTGATCTGTTTTCTTCAAGCTGGAATTGCCGTCTTGCGATTCTCGCTTTTGTTTCAATGTCTTGACAATGCCGGTACAGATTCAGCGCTTGATCGGTAATTAGTTTGTCGATGGAGAAGATTCGACCGTTTGCAGCGGCAATCGTAATCGCTGATGTAAAGAACCCTTGACGAATCGTTACGTTGCCGAAGTCGACGTAGTTTAGGTCGAACATGGTTACTTTCGTAAAAAAGCGTTTGAAGACCATGAGACGATGGGATGTGAGCAACGCAATATCCGAGAAAATCGAAAAAGGGAATTGACGCTGAAGTGCAATTGCACGGGCGGATTCATAGTCCATCAAATAAGGCTCGACAATTGGAAACTTGTCAGGTGCAACCGATAAAGCAGCTGCAAACCGTTCTCGGTCTCGCCCAATTTCCTCTACGTGGGTTGGTATTGCATCCAGTCTTGCAGGAGCTGGTTGCTGAACCATTGCTTTAGGTGTCGCTGGTTTTGGCTGAGGCGGTGTTCGCGGCTGCGATTTGTTTTCAGTGGGAACTGCCTTTGGAGAGGGCGAGTTAGGAATCTCGATCTTGATCGGTTCGCTGCATGCTGGACACTTGCCGGTTTTTCCAGCCAAACTTGCAGGAACCTTCAACAATTTTCCACATGCCATGCATTTGACGCTGAGATGAGTTGTCATCTTTTCCCACAGTTCTGTAAAACGATTTTTGTATTCGACAAGCGACGAAAGCCGTCTAGGCAAACCGTTCAAGCGTAGAGACCAAATCATCGCTTGAGGGTGTCCGATTTATCCACTGACCGGGGATGGAGCAACCCTATCGGAACGTTGAATTGGCATTTGACTGATTGCCTGATACGGAAATAATTTCCGTATTGTACAATTGAACGTGTAATATAGCAACTGTTTTGTGGCGAGGGAATGATGATCGCAAGGGATCGAGTCCCCGATATAAACAGCTTAGTATAGAGTAGATAAGTCCGAACCGGTTATTGAAACGCGTTGCGCGTACTTGGCTAGAATGTCGGTCTCGATATTGATAGAGTCTCCCACTTGCAGCGAACCTAGTGTGGTCACTTGAAGCGTGTGTGGAATTAAGGCCACGCTGAATCCGTGATCGTCTGCGTCCACAAGAGTCAAGCTCACACCATCCAAGGTGACGGATCCCTTCGAGGCCATTTGGCGAAGCAAGGCCAGGTCGGCGGTGAAAAAGAAGTACGACCATTGGCCTTCATCGCGCCTTTCTGTCAGTCGCCCAAGACCATCCACATGTCCCGAAACAAAATGACCTCCCATCCGGTCGCCAACACGAAGGGACCGTTCGCAGTTGACTCGGTCCCCCAACTTCAGCTTTCCAAGACTCGTTCTAGAAAGAGTCTCAGCCCCCAGTTCAAACCAGCAAATCGTTCCCTGGATGGCGACCACGGTTAGGCAGCAACCATTCAGAGCGATACTGTCACCCAGGCAAACTCCCTCAGCTAGGCTTGCTAAATCAAAGCCCATACGCATTCCAGGACCGATGCGTTGGCTTTCTATCAGTGAAACGGTCGATTCGACCAAGCCTGTAAACATGGGTGAAAATGCCGTCCTAGGAATGATCGGTTTCTGGTACTGGTTTGCTTGCCAGAGTCATTAAACGAGTTGCCTCCAGCAAATCAATGATCTGCTCGACGGAAAGCTGCTCTGCGCGCAAGTTGGGTTCGTGTCCAAGCTGCTCAAGGATTTGATCCACCTGCGGTTTCGTGAGATCGTCCTGCGTTGCGGTGTGCAATTGACTGCGAATGAACTTGCGACGATGAAAGAACAATGCTCTTAGATGAGTATGGAAGTAATTCAGGTCGACAATCCGTTTTCGTTTTTCAGGATTGGGTACAACTTGAATGATCGCGGAATCCACTTTGGGGCTTGGCCAAAAGACACTTGGAGGCAAGATCCTAAGAATCTGGCAATCGCATAGGCTTTGCATCCAAATCGTAAGTGCGCTATAGTCTTTGCAACCGGGGGCCGCAATGATCCGTTGGGCCAGTTCTTTCTGAATGGTTACTACCATTTTGTGCGGTACGGGGTCCACGGTCAGAAGATTGCTGATAATGGGTGTGGCAACGTTGTAGGGAAGATTCGCAACGAGCTTCAATCTTGCATTGGGAATGGTCGCCATCTTCTCGCGAACCGTGACAAGCATCTCGTCGCGAAGATTGTTTTTGTTTCGCAAGGCATCGAACGACAACATGGTAACGTTGTTGGACGCTCGCAATTCTTTCGCTGCTAAGGCTTGCAGATCGCGATCGATTTCCACGGTGATCACTTCGCCGGCGAGCGGTGCCATCAGCTTCGTCAAGGAGCCAACACCGGTCCCGACTTCCAAGATGACGTCGGTCTTTTCGATCTCTGCCCCCTTGACCAAGATGTCCAGCAGATTCAGATCAACCAAAAAGTTCTGGCCGTACTTGGTCTTCGGCTGCAAGCCAGCCCGTTCCAGTGTTTTAGCGAGAAAAGAAAGAGTCTGTCGTTCGGTCATATTGAAGTCGATCTGCACGGTGACTTTGCATCACCGTGTTTTAGGCGAGAAATGAAGTGGCTGAGGTTCAATCTAAATTTTAACTTCAAAGATCGCTTCGACTTCGACAGCCATTCCACTTGGCAGCGCGTTGGTTCCCAGCGCGCTCCGGACGCCGATACCATGGTCGCTGCCCCACAAATCCACAAAGACTTGGCTGCAGCCGTTAATCACCAAAGGGGATTGGCCGAAATCGTTGGTGCATCGAACGAGCCCAAGCAGTTTGACCAATCGGACCACTCGGTCTAACGATCCCAGTCCTGCTTTCAAAGTCGCCAGCATCGCGAGAGCCGTTTGCTTGGCAGCGGCTTGCCCCTGTTCGACATTGAGATCGTCCCCAACGCAGCCCAGTATCAACTTCCCGTCCGATTGAAGTGGACCATGACCGGACAGATAAGCCAAGTTGCCCACGATCAACATGGGTTTGTAGAGCCCCACAGGTTTGGGCGCGGGGGGAAGTTGCAAACCTAATTGTTCCAGTTTGGCATCGATCATCGACACAGTACTAACCTCGGAATGATTCGTCGAAAACGTTCAGAATCCTGTAGGTTATATCATTTTGACAGCGACCTATCAGGGGGAAATCCAAAGATCTTCTGGAACAATTTTTCCCCTAGGTCGACTTTATCTACCATAGGGGCTTGGTTCCAAACCCAGTAGCTAGGTTCGACAAACAAGACAGAGCCTGGCATTTCGGCGGGAAGTTTTTCGCTCATCAATGTCAATAACTGAAGTTCCTCACGGGTCAAATTGTGCACCTTGGCAAGACGACGAAAGAGCTTGATGGGGCTTTCGCTTGGCTTCCTGATCCAGGAGACCAAAAGGGAAATCACTTTCCAAATCGCAAGCGCTATCATCAGCGCGGCCACGGGTAGGGTCAACCACCACCATTTGAACAGGAGTCGGTCGTAGCCCTCGATGCGTTGAATCGCAGCAAGGATTCGGAGGCAATCCGGGATCATTACGGTGTATCCTTGACCTGGGAGATTGCGAAACTGGCCGCGACGCGAACGTTGGCATCTTGGTCTTCAAGCATTGGGTCCAAGAAAGTATTCGCGTCGCCCCTGCTCAAGCCAGGAGCGATCGTATAAATCGCTTCGATTCGAACCGCATCGCTTTTATCTTGAAGTCCTTCCATCGCAATTTGCCCCAAACGGCCGTCGGAACCCAGAAAGCGAATCGCTTTGATTGCGCGAGCTCTTATGGTGCTCGACTGCGCCTTGGATTCCTGTTCGATAAACTCCACATGGCTTCTGTCCGCGATTCGAACCATTTTGCCGTAGGCATGCAAATGAGCATCCGGCCAGTCGTCAAAATGGTTCAGCAGTTCCTCGCATTGAAAACCGGAGAACGCATACTCCATGGCGGATCGAATGGTGGCGGATTGGGTTTCATAAATCTTAAGCATCCGATCTAACTGGATTCTCAGATCCGCTTTCCAGGGCGGGGGAAAGTAAGCGTCTAGATCAGGGGACTCAAAGTGATCGCTTAGAACCATTACGACAAGTTCTGTTTTGAGCGAGCTAAGGCTTCGCATGGCGGCCGCACATTCTGTCTCTGTCTTGGCGTCGCCCGTTTCAAGCAGATCGAGAATACTTGAGAGCATCCGATCCGGTGTCATGTCCGAAGCAGCGAAAAGCTTGAGCATCGCGCATCGATGCTCGATCGACTGCAATTCTGACTTCATGTCGTAGCCATCCATGAACCGCATTGGAATGTTTTGGCGTAGATTTTGGCTCAACAGGGGCGTTACACCAAATCGATCCATCAGCTTCGATACGATCTCGTTGAAACTCTCCCCTTTTCTTTCCCCAACCAACTGAAGTGCCAAGTGCAATGGCCCTTTGCTCCAAAGAATGCCTGCGGTCAACTCCAGCACCTCAGACCGTTGAGAATGCTTGAACTGCCGAATTGCAGCCTTGGAAAGCGAATCTCGGCGATCGGGCCGAAACAATTCCTTCAATGCGTCATCTTCCCAGTGCGAAGCGCAAAGCCATGCGTCGATAATCTGCGTTACGCGATGCTCATGGAATCGTTCCATGGAACGCCAGAGATCCAAAAGCAATGACTCCCTCGCTTCGTTCGTAGAGCCGACTCGGTGACCTCTCGCTTTTGAACCGTAATGACATGCCAGCTCCAAGATCAGCTCGATCGCAACCATCTGTTGCGGTTCTTCCGGAGAGCTGGCAACCCGAACCACATGGTGAAACTGGGAACTGATCCGCAGCTTCGCTATCGCGATGATTGCTCGCTGCATGCGAATGGGATCTTGATCCGCCAAGCATGCCTCGATCGGAGCCAACAACAAAGGTACTTGGCTTTGCAAAAGCGGAATCTCTTGGTCGCTGCAATGATCGATCTTCTCCACAATCATGGCCATCTCCCGTTCCCCCCCGCGAGCAACCAGCGTCTGAATGGCCGCCAAACGAATCCGATCGCAAGGGCTACAAATCGCTTGACCCAAGACGTCAATACTGGCGGAATTCGAACGAAGCCCCAACACTCGAAAGGTGTCTTTTTGAGGTTGAGTGAGTGCCGCAATGATCATTATCTTGAACTTTTCGCCCCAGGGAAACCAGCAGATCGCTCTCCCGTTGTCGACTACGGGCCTGTCCATTCATGACGAGACGGTTTTGTTTCTCGCGGTTCAAACCAAGAAAAATTCGGGATATACCGGTCGTGACGATGGAAACGTTGGCAAAAGCCCATAGAAAATGCAATAATCCGTGGGCCTTTGGCTATTGATGGACTTCGGGGAACAAGCTACCATATCGAGCCCGTTTTAGACGGGAGATACTATTTTGTTTTGCTCACACCTATTTTTTGACGGCATTTGACGGCTATGTTTAATTCGCGTCGCCCACCTAACGGAAAAAGAGTTCCTCGCAAGCGAGCGCGTGTGCGGACAAAAATCAAGAAGCGAGATCCACTATTGGTCGAAGGCAAGCGCCCTCGCCCAATGTATGTCGATTACAAAGACATCGAACTGCTGACCAAGTTGGTTAATCGTCATGGCCGAATCGTTAGCCGTCGTAAGTCCGGCTGCTCAGCAGCTAGCCAACACGCGGTCAGCCAAGCAGTCAAGCGCGCGCGATTTATGGCGTTGATGCCTTACGTCGGAGAGTAATGTCTTCCGCCTTTCTCTGGGAGCGTCGTGTCGAATTCCATGAGACCGACGCAGCGGGCATTGCTCACTTTTCTTCCCTTCTAATCTTCATGGAGCAGGCTGAACACGCTCTGCTCCGGTCTCTAGGATTGAGTGTCGCATCGCATGCGACAACTCACGCCAAGGTCGAACACCATAGCGGACCGGATTTGAGATGGCCCAGACTTCGCGTCGAAGCTCAGTTTGAATCGCCGGTCCGATTTGAAGATGTCTTATCGATCCAAACCCACGTTGCCGCCATCGGACAAACAAGCGTGGTCTACGAACATCAGATGTCCGTGGATCAACGGCTCGTGGCGACTGGTAGTATGAAATGCGTTTGCTGCTTGATGGAAGACTCCAAGCTTTCCAGCCACAGAATCCCGGATTCGGTCCGGCAACTTCTGTCCAAGCACATGATGGCCCCGACACATGATCACAGAGGGAATTGAGTTTCAAGCATGCAAAGGGACGGGTCATGGCATTTTCGCCCACCCGCCACCATCGATTTTCAGTCCATTGGCAAGTATTTCAGTGTGAGGTGATAAATGGTTCGAGTTGGACTTGTTGGAATCGGTTTCATGGGCTGGATTCATCAGCTCGCTTATCGTCGTTGCAAATCTGCAAAATTGGTAGCGTTCTGCTCGAGCGACCCGAAAAAAAGGACTGGGGATTGGCGAGGAATCCAAGGGAACTTCGGACCACCAGGTGACCAGATCGCGTTGGATGAAATCGAGGTCTTTGAGACGCTCGAGCAAATGGTAAAGTCACCCAATATCGATGTTATCGATATCTGTCTGCCTCCCCATCTGCACACCCAAGCGGCCCTGCTGGCCTTCGAACACGGGAAGGATGTGTTTTGCGAAAAGCCATTGGCGCTGTCGGTATCTGATTGCCAGAAAATCATGGCCGAAGCAGCCCGGCACCAAAAACTTGCCTTGGTTGCACACGTGCTTCCCTACATGGGAGCGTTCGCACTGGCGACGAAATTGGCTCTGGATGGAACTTATGGGAAGCCGATCGGCGGGTACTTCAAACGGATCATCTCGAACCCAACCTGGATCCCCGACTTTTACGCCAAAGATAAAGTGGGAGGGCCCTTAGTCGATTTGCATGTCCACGATCTGCACTGGATTCATTTGCTTTTCGGGAAGCCCAATGGAGTCCACGCGGTTGGACGCCGACAAGGCGATGTTGCCAAATTTGTCCATGTTCTTTACCAGTATGACGACGAAAACATCGCGGTTTCGAGCAGCTCGGGAGTGATTGACGGGCCTGGTCGGCCTTTCACTCACGGGTTCGAACTGCAACTGGAGAACGCAACGTTGCAGCATGAATTCGCCGCTTTTTCCGATGGTGCCGAAACCATGCCGCTGAAGATCGTCACCCTAGATGGCCAGGTTATTCGGCCCGAGCTACCCGCTAGCGATGAAATCGATGCGTTCGTGGCTGAAATTGAAGACATGGCACGAAGCGTTACCTCCAGAATTCCAGCAGCATGCTTAGACGGTGACCGTGCAGCCAACGCGATCGAACTCGCGATCGAAATACAGAACAAGCTCACGTAACGAAAAAGGCCAAGGTGTACCGCTCCATCGTCACACCGTGGCCCTGAATCGAGCAATCCCAACCTAGGTTGCGATTGCGTTCCAATCCGTTCTAATCAATGCATCGACACACCTTCGAAGGAGGGTGTATTGAAACCATTTTTGACCGAACAACTTACCTAAACATATTTGCTCACCACCCGCACACAGGACCACTCTATTGATGTCTTCTGTACCCTTTTCGATTCCCGTGGCGAACTCCCGACCCATGCCTGCAGTGGGCCTTGGATATTGGAAAGTGCCCCCAGCTCAAGCACCAAGCCTTACCGTTGACGCAATCGGAGCCGGTTACCGACATTTGGACTGCGCTTCGGATTATGGAAACGAACCGGGGGTGGGCCAGGGAATCACCGAGGCTCTTTCCAAAGGCTTGTGCAGCCGAGAAGATCTGTGGGTAACCAGCAAACTATGGAACACCTACCATCGCCCTGAACATGTGCGACCAGCCCTGGAACGATCTCTTCAGGACCTGCAACTTGATTACCTGGATCTTTACTTGGTCCATTTTCCAATCCCGCTGCAATTTGTGCCGTTTGAAACGCGATACCCAGCCGGCTGGTTTTTCGATCCAAATGCCTCAAGCCCGAAAATGGTTCCGGATGCAGTGCCCATTCGCGAAACCTGGCAAGCGATGGAGGAACTTCTGAGCTCAGGAGTCGTGCGCGCGATCGGAGTGAGTAATTTCGGAACATCCCTTATTCGCGATTTGCTGTCGCAATGCACCGTGCGTCCGAGCGTGTTGCAAGTGGAATCTCACCCGTATTTGGTACAACCGAAACTGCTTCGCTACTGCCAAGAACAATCGATTGCCTACACGGCTTTCTCACCACTGGGTGCCCCCTCCTACATCCCGATTGGAATGGCGACGGCAGACGATTCAGTACTGTCCCATCCCTTGCTCGTGAAAATGGCGGAAACGTATCGCAAGTCCACAGCACAAATCGCCTTGCGCTGGGGAGTTCAGAGAGGAACTGCCGTCGTGCCAAAAACTTGCCAATCGCATCGCCTTCGGGAGAATCTTGACATCGCCGACTTTTCACTTTCGCAAGCGGACATGGACAGCATCAGCCAACTCGATAAAAACCAACGCTTCAATGATCCCGGAGTCTTTTGCGAAAAAGCCTTCGGTTGCTTCTTCCCAATTTACGAATAGCTTACGAATCGCTCAGGATGCGTGCCCGGACTTGAATTCGTGTCGGGCACTGGAGTCGGTGTCAGCGCATTACCTCCAACCGGCTGTTACCCGAAGGAATCAGCCCAATCTTGCGGGCTCGAACGGATAGGGCGTCCAGCGCGGCTTGCCCTGCTTCACCAAGATCCAGCGTCCACTCGTTCACATAAAGATCAACGTGCTGAAACAAAACGTCGTCCTCAAACTCTTGAGCGTACTGACGCATCGTGGTTAATGCTTCCTGACGATGGCTCAGTGCGTATTGCAATGAAGAATAAACAACAGATTGGACACGAGCTAGAACATCGGCAGAAAGGAATCGCGAACCAAGGATGCCCCCTAAAGGCAAAGGGCATTGAGTCTCGGTTTCCCATCTTGAACCAAGATCCTCAACCAAATAGAGCCCCTCTTGTTGCCAAGTGAAGCGACCTTCGTGAATGCAAACTCCAAAGTCCGCACTCAGATCCTTCAGACGCGGCATGATGTCGGAAAAAACGACTTGCTCCAACAATGTCGTTTCCGGATAGAAAAGTCGAAAAAGCAGCGTTGCGGTCGTGTGCTGGCCGGGGCACAACGTGCGTTGCAGCGTCGTGTTTGGGACGGTGTTCGGTTTCGCAGCCAATAGCAAAGGCCCAACACCGAACCCAAGCGCTGATCCGCTAGGTAACACTACCATCTTGTCAGCCAAAACCAAGGCGGCATGAAAGCTGGCTTTGCAGATATCGAACTCGCCCCGAAATAGGCGCGAGTTAAGTTGTTGGATATCAAGCAGCTCGATTTGAAAATCGAGACCTTGCCAATCCACCCGCTTATGCATCAACGCATGAAAGGCAAAGGTGTCATTAGGACAGGTCGAGATTCCTAGTCGTATCGTTTGCATCATGAAGATAAAATTTTTGAAACTAAGTTTTCTACCGCCTGCATGGCTGCTTCCACTTTCCAGTGATCGCGATTCCGATCCCCTGCCACATTCGAAATTCCTCGAACAATACGGAGCGGAACTTGGGCGAATCGGCACGCCACCGCAACGGAAAAACCTTCCATGTCTTCCGCAACAGCTTTCGGAAATTTCGAACGCTTCTGTTCGGCTTCCAGAGGTCTGGATGAAGCAGAACAGCATGTCAACAGTTGCGAAGCTCCCGAAGCGAAATGATCGAACGCGCTGTTGGGGCAAGCGAGCGGCAAATGGCATCCTAACGTTTCCGCGGGAGCATCGTGGGGATAATGGGCCCATTGCAGCCAGCCCATTTCGTCCGCGGTCTCAAAGCCGTCACCCGATCCAGCTCCAATTCCATAACAGGCAACCTGGTCAAATTCGGCCGCAGTACCTACTTCCGCAAGACTCTGAAGAGCCCCAGCAATGCCGAACAAAATTACTCTCTGTGGTTTCAGCTGCTCAATCAATCTGCTGGTTCGAACCCCCGAGACAACCAGTCCAAATCCGACTAGCTCCAACCTTGCATGGTGGTTCGAAAGATTTTCGAGAAATGAGCTCGAAAGGTGATCGAGCTCGAATTGGGTCGGGACCAACAGCAGCGTGTGCAGCATTTACGTCAACGTTGCGTTTCGTTCAGCGACTTTGGCTAGACGTTGCCAGGACAAGTCGTCACCAGCGGCTTCAAGATAGCCTTCGACCCGATCCCAATCCGATTCGCTTTGCATTTGAAAGCGCAGCGACTGATGGTTGAGCTCCTGCGGCAATGGGATCCATTTCGGAAGAAACAGACTCGGGTTGTTTCGCACGATCTCCGGGACATCCAACGGTTCATCGAGAAGCTTTTCAGCCTGAAGCTTTTCGATTGCAGCGGCCGAACACATCTCGCAAACAAGCCCAAGGCCTTGCAAAGAAAAGTTAGGGTGATTGTTCGCAATGAATCCGACGAAGTCAGCCGCTGGGTCGGACCAGCCTCGCGATACAAGACGGTCGATTAACGTGGGGTCCGTGAACGGGCACAAAGGGCTGGCAAACACGATCCAATCCGCATGCAATCGCTGGGAAAGCTCGAATGCCCGACGTGCGGGAGTTGGCTGTGCACTGGGCATCCAACGCGCATTGCATAAACCAGTATTGCTTATCAGTTCGCGATACTGCGGGGGACCAGTCACCACGATGGTATCGATCAAGGTCGATTCGCTCAAACGGCGAATGCACCACTCCAAGAGAGTCAATCCATCCAATCGCCGTAATGCAGCGGTGACTCGAGTTGTTGGAAGGTCCCGTTGATCGGTAACTCCTAAATCGACCAATGCAACAGTCTGTCTCGATTGAGTTGCCATACTATGCTCCGTGCGTGTAGGAAAGTGACTAACGAAAGTGAAAGGAGGGGAATGCGTTAGTGACTCATGATGGGGATTTCGATTGCATCCTTATTCTGTAAACATATCGATGCTTTCGTGCAACTTCAAGGAGTATGGCGGCCTTTTGTGCCCGCGTTCCCTACGAAACGATCGAGCCCTTCCTGTTTTCGCTAACCTGAGTTTAGCTTGCTATTTCGATGCAATGTCGAACGCAAAGATTTTCTCTTGGTCTCGGATCAGGAGCATTTGCTTTGCAATAACGGGGTGAGCCCAAATCGCACCCTTGTTCCGTTCTGTCGAAGTTGTTTCAGGAAGCTTCACTTTTCCGAGCTCTTTCCAGCCTGATCGATCAGGCATCACAAGGTAGCAAATCCCGTCCTGGTCATCGTAGCAATACAGCAATCCATCCGCGCAAGCGATCGATCCGGACGTAGCACGCCCAATTTTCTTCGACCAAAGAACCTTGCCTGTTTCCAAATCCTGGGCCATCCAAACACCTCGTAAATCTTTGGAAAAGCCGAAAATGGCTCCATCCTTCAGGATATTGCCACCGTGGTGATTGGCCATCGATTCTTTGGGATTGTGGTAGATCTTGGAAGCCTCCAGCTTTCTATTCACCATCGTGACTTTGGTTGCGGAATTCCCGGACCCGTACGCGGCCGAGTGATAGACAACATTCTCTGACACGATCGGCGTCGCGATCACAGCGATATCGTTTTTCGTTGCGTCATTCTTGAACAGCAGTTTTCCGGTTTCGCAGTGAATGCCTACAAGGCCCTGTCGGCAAGCCGAAAGATAAATAGGTACTCCCTCGAAAGTGTGCTTGATCATGGAGACATAATTCGCACCCTCGGAAAACTCCGTGGTCCACGTTTTTTCTCCTGTCTTGATGTCCAACCCCACCATGTAGCTTGGCCCGCCTGGGGTAATCATCACTCGGTCGCCGTCGATCAAAGCCGACTCGCTATATCCCCACTTAGGAATAGTCCCTCCAAGATCATTGACCAAATGCACGGACCACACTTTTTCCCCATCGCTGCGTCGGAAACAGCCAAAGGAACCAAGATCACAAAGGGCGAAAACGAGATCGCCATGGATAGTCGGGGTGCAGCGAGGTCCATCACCCCAGCCCGTCAAATAGGAATCGGAACTAGCCGCAGGGCCAAGCCGAGATGCCCATTTCTCTTTACCGGTTTTCGCATCCAGACAGAGCAGTAAGTTGTCTTGACCTCGCTTTCCCATGGTAAATAAATCGTCCTCTGCCACAGCCACGGACGAATAACCTAATCCGGCCGCGTCGAAGCTCCAGGCCAACTTCGGGCCCTCGTCCGGCCAACTCTTGAGAAGAGACTGCTCCGCAGCATATCCATCACGATTCGGTCCTCGCCATTGCGACCAATCACCATCTTCTGCAAAGGCAGCGCCATGGGACAGCAACAACACAATCACAGCAAGGGACCGACGAAAACACAGTGAGAACGGCATGGAAGTCTCCGCATGAAAAGGGCGTGTTCGAACGAATAAGGAATATTCTACCTACTTCACGCGATTGTAGACTCGCCGAGGTTGGTATTGAATTCCTCGCCGGAATGAGGGGCACTCTGGTTTGAGTCGGCTGCAGAAACCGCTTTGCCATAGATTCAAATTGCCTAAATTGCCCTAGTTCTCTTTGTGCAGAGCTCGAAAGTTTGTACTGTGCTCTCGCGGGCAACACGAGTCCGTCCTACCAACGATTGTCCTACCAGATTCATGACACATCCGATCCGAAAAATGCATTCGAAGTCTAGAGCAGTTATTCAGGGAATTACCCTTGCGTGCGCTGTTTGCGGGTGCTTCTTACTAGGATGCGGGGCAACCAAGTCATTTACGGCAACCGAGCAATTGCTGATGTCCGACGCCGTGGACTCCACGATCGCTAAAATGGACTTTCGAGCGATTGGGGGGCACAAAGTGTTTCTTGATACCACCTACGTGGTAGGGGCGGGAAAAGTGATCCCTGGCGTTGCCATGCCGATCAATCTGATCAATTCAGATTATGTGATCAGCGCGCTTCGTCAACAGCTGACGGCGGCGGGGTGTATGCTGGTCGATACGCGGGATGCGGCTGAAATCATTTGCGAGGCTCGATGTGGCGCCTTGGGAACCGACGGTCACACGGTCACCTATGGTATTCCGGCCAACAATTTTTTAAACAGCGCGTCGTCCGTCATTCCGGGAACCCCTTCGCTGCCGTCCATTCCAGAGCTCTCAGTTGCCAAGCGAGAAATGAAAAGCGCAGCTGCCAAGGTGTCTGTCTTCGCCTACGATCGCGAAACGCGAGAACCGCTTTGGCAATCCGGGATCGCGCAAGCAGGCAGCAGCGCGCGGGACACTTGGATTTTGGGTGTAGGGCCATTGCAGTACGGCAATATCTATAAAGGAACTCGCTTTGCAGGCAAGCGGCTCCGTTCACTTGGGATTCGTAACGACGAGCCACAAATTGCGCAGAGAGCCAACGGCATCGATCACCGGAGCAATTACTTGTTCGCAAATAAGATCTTTGGAACTGCCAAAGAGCCAAGCGAAGAGAAGACACGCATGAGCGACGCTTCCAGCAATCTACCAACCACCATCAAGTAGCCCGCAACGGTTCCATTGTGTTCTCGAACATTCAATCTTGCGTTTAGTACGTCCAACCGTGATCGTAAAATAGAGGGCCATTGCAAGCTTCAGGATGAGCAGGTGACAACCACAGAATACAGTAGAGTAAGGAGGGGCGGACGGGCCGCGCCCTCCTCCTCGTCAAACCGTACTTGCAGATTTCCCGCATACGGCTTTCGCAGAGACTTTTCATGCTGAAGCTTATTCAGGGAA
>Ga0247832_1001302_pt1 | contig 45081 bp, 42 predicted proteins | sample LaCruzMarch2015__10_FD_192407 | JGI IMG/M metagenome (GOLD analysis project Ga0247832, IMG submission 192407) | Freshwater microbial communities from meromictic Lake La Cruz, Castile-La Mancha, Spain - LaCruzMarch2015_4m | ecosystem: Environmental > Aquatic > Freshwater > Lake | place: Spain... | reverse complement strand
AGCTGCCTCACTTCGTGACAAAGAGAAATCTTTAATCACTGAAAAATCTGAAAAAGAGAAGAGCTGGAAGGCGGGCGATCTAGATGTTGTCGCCGAGGTTGATGAAGAGTTAATTGCCGAGGTTCTCTCAATTGCAACTGGTATTCCAGTATTTAAATTAACTGAGGCCGAGACAGCTCGTTTACTTCGCATGGAGGATGAGCTTCACAAGCGTGTTATCGGACAAGAGCAAGCGATTAAAGCTTTATCTCAAGCAATTCGTCGTACACGTGCTGGCTTAAAAGATCCAAAGCGTCCGGGCGGATCATTTATCTTTGCTGGACCTTCCGGTGTTGGAAAGACTGAACTCTCTCGCACACTTGCACAATTCCTATTTGGTGATGCAGATGCATTAATTCAATTAGATATGTCTGAGTACTCCGAGAAGCACACCGCCTCCCGTTTATTTGGTGCACCTCCTGGTTATGTTGGTTATGACGAGGGTGGTCAATTAACTGAGAAGGTACGTCGTCGCCCATTCTCTGTTGTCCTATTTGATGAGGTTGAAAAAGCTCACCCAGATATCTTTAACTCATTATTGCAGGTACTAGAAGATGGTCGTTTAACCGACTCACAAGGTCGTGTTGTAGATTTCAAAAACACCATCATCATTATGACTACCAACCTTGGTACTCGCGATATCTCTAAATCACTCTCACTTGGCTTTGCCAATGTTGAGGATGCTATGGGCAATTACGAGCGCATGAAGGCAAAGGTTGGCGATGAGCTTAAGACTCACTTCCGCCCCGAGTTCTTAAACCGTATCGATGACATCGTTGTCTTCCATCAATTAACTGAGAATGAGATTATTCAGATCGTTGATCTGATGATCGCTAACTTAGATGAGCGTCTACGTGCTAAAGATATGGGAATTGAGTTAACACCTGCGGCAAAGATTCTGCTTGCAAAGCGTGGTTACGATCCAGTTCTTGGCGCACGTCCACTTCGTCGAACTATTCAACGCGAGCTAGAGGATGCGCTATCTGAGAAGATGTTATTTGGTGATTTAAAGGCGGGTGAGATTGTTTTGGTAGATGTCTCAGATGACACTGCTGATGCCACCTTTACCTTCAAAGGTGCTGTTAAAGCTACCTTGCCTGATACACCTGGTGATTTAGCAGAGGCTACTAATTAATCTTTAATTTAGTAATCGCTTGTTCTAACCGAGCTGCTTCTAATATCTCCATCCCGGCGATCTTTAAATCACTTCCCATTGGCACTATTGCGCGTTTGAATCCAAGGCGTGCCGCCTCTTGAACTCGTTGCGTAACACCAGTTACCTTACGAATTTCACCAGCTAATCCAACCTCACCAATTGCAACTAGGTCGGCGGGTAATGCCAAACCTTTTGCAGCTGATGCCACAGATAGGGCAACTGCCAGATCTGCTGATGGTTCAGTAATTTTCATACCGCCAACAGTTGCAACATATACATCGCGGCCAGAGATCTTTATGCCAGCGCGAAGTTCAAGAACTGCAAGAGTCATTGATGTGCGAGCACTATCTAAACCGCTGGTTACCCGTCGGGCATTTCCCCAATCGCGACCATCGGCGTTGCCGGCACTTACAAGTGATTGCACCTCGGCAAGTAATGCACGCCGTCCTTCAAGTGCAACAGTTACACATGTACCTGGAACTGGATCGGTATGACGAGAGGTAAATAAACCAGTTGGATCGGGAAGTCCGACAATTCCGGAGTCATTTAAATCAAAACAACCAACCTCATCGGAGGCGCCAAAGCGATTTTTGATTGCGCGAATTAAGCGAAGTCTGGAGTGGCGCTCGCCCTCAAAGTTAAGAACAACATCAACTAAGTGTTCTAGCAAACGTGGACCTGCAATTGATCCATCCTTAGTTACATGGCCAACTAAAACTAAGGTAATTGCGCGCTCCTTTGCAATGCGGATTAAGGCAGCTGCAATCTCGCGAACCTGGGTAACGCCACCCGGTGCACCATCAACGGTAGAGCTTGAGATTGTTTGAATTGAATCAATAATTAAAAGATCTGGTTTAACTGCATCGATGTGTGCGATTACTGCGCCGAGATCTGATTCAGCGGCTAGCCATAAATTTTTATCAATTGCATTTAACCGCTCTGCCCGCAAGCGAACTTGAGAGGCAGACTCTTCACCAGATATATAAAGTGAGAGCATTCCTTGTTTAGCGGTCTCGGCAGCAACTGTTAAAAGTAAGGTGGATTTACCAACACCTGGTTCACCAGCTAACAAAATTGCCGCCCCTGGTACTAAACCACCACCAAGGACTCGATCTAATTCGCTAACACCACTGGTGCGCGCCTTTGCACTTGCTAGATCAACATCACCAATTGGTTTTGCAGCTGTTGTTACATGACCGGCAACTAATGAAAGTTTTTTAGGTGCTGCCATCTCTTCAACCGTGCCCCATGCTTGGCACTCACCACAGCGACCAACCCATTTTGTTGCGGTCCAACCACACTCGACACAACGGAATGGATCTTTTGCAGGTGCTTTAGCCATGAGGGAAATCTAATGCTTATGGCTGACTATCGCTGTTTTTGAACAGCCTTACTGGCTGGGTGGATAACAAATAATGGTAATTCCCGCTTTTTCTGTTGTTTCGCGGTTAATGCAATGGCCTGCATGCGAGCATCGCAGTGTTTAGCAAGTTCGGCGTAACCCTCATTACCCATCATCGCAATTAATTCATTTTTGCTTGAGACATAAACTGGATCTCGGCCAGTGTGTGCTTCGGTGTTACTTGTGCAGTACCAATTGAAATCATTTCCGCCTTCGCCCCATGCCAGACGTTCATACTCACCAATTACAGTTACTGAAACTTCAAGATCACCCATCTCGCGCTTTTCAAAGGTACGACGAAGTGGAAGTTGCCAACAAACATCAGGTTTTGTTTCTACAAAGTGAACACCCTCTTTAAGTGCAAGACCGTGAAGTGCGCAACCAGGACCTGCTGCAAAATCTTTACGATTTAAAAAGATACAAGAATCCTTTACCTTTCTGGTTTTGCGATCCTTATCTAAACCAATCTCAGAAATTCTTAACTTGCCGCCTTTTTTAGCTGGTCGAGCCTCATCATAAAATTGCCACATATCTTTGGTTAATCGCTTAGCTGCCTTAAGAGTTCGAGCTTCATCATCTTCATCAGAGTAATAAGCACCATCGGAGCAACAGCCAGCATCGGGCTTTCCCTCATCAATTCCACAGCAGCCATTTCCATAAATACATTGCCAGTATGAGGTCAGCCAAGTTAGGTCACATTTATAGATATTTTCTGCATCAGCTGGATCTTCAAACTCCAACCAATCACGGGCAAAGCCCGGGGCTACTTCATTTTTTGATAATTTAGATTTAATTCCTTTGGTAGCCATAGCCCGTAAGGATAAGCCCTCAGGATGGTTTAAGAGTAATTGGGTAGGCTAGGTAAATGGGCATGGATGCAGCTAATAATAAATTCAGTGGTTGTATCGGCTTTATTGGTGCAGGTGTTATGGGTACAGCACTAATTAAAAGCTTTATTGGCATTGGAATTAGTAGCAAACAGATCTGTATCTCAGAGAAAATGGCTGAAAAATCTAAGCAGTTAAGTAGCAGCTTAGGCGTTAATGAGAAGAGCATTACCGAGATTGCCAATGAGTGTGACTTGATCTTTCTAGCGGTGAAGCCACAAGATCTGGCAGATTCATTAATTGAGCTATCAAAAACATTGCCAGCAAAAACACTTTTAATCTCAATTGCAGCGGGTAAGACCACATCATTTATTGAGCAACAAATTGGCAGAGATAATCCAGTAATTCGAGTAATGCCAAATACACCTGCGCAGGTTGGTAAGGGAGTGTCGGCAATCTCAGCTGGCAAATTTGCCACTGCAGCTGATTTAGCAATCGCAACCCAACTGCTTTCCGCCAGTGGTTTAGTAGTTGAAATTGCAGAGTCACAACAGGATGCGGTAACAGCGCTAAGTGGATCAGGCCCGGCCTACTTCTTTAAATTTGTAGAGGAGATGATTAAAAGTGGTGTTGCACTTGGTTTGTCTGAAGAGATTGCAACAAAGCTAGCGGTGGGAACAATTGCTGGATCAGCTGCGATGTTGCAAGAGAGTGGATTAGATGCAGCTACCTTGCGCGAAAATGTAACTAGCCCAAATGGAACAACCGCTGCTGCATTAAAGGAGTTTGAAAAAGCAGATATTGCACAAATTGTTAACAATGCAATGACGGCGGCGAAAAAAAGAGCCCAGGAGTTAGCTTGAAGTTAAAGTTTTTTACAATCCTTTCTCTGATTTTCGCAATGAGTTTTACAATAATCTCACCAGCAAATGCCGCGACCATGATTCCAATAAAGCCAGTTGTTGAAATCCCTTACACCGGTAATGAACAGGTTAGTGATTTACTGCTTACGACAAATTCAATCGCATTAATTGGCACAACCGAGGCAGCAACATCTAATCCAATTCCTGGAAATCTAGGCGGCGCAAGTGATGGCTTTATCTCAATTTATGCAAAAAGTGGAGGTCTAGTTTCTAGCACCAGATTGGGCGGCGCAGCCAATGAGATTGCCACCGCAGCTGCACTAGATGCGGATGGCAGTATTTGGATTGTCGGTGCATCAACTGTTGTTAGCGGAACTACGCCAGCGCCAACACCTACCAAATTACTTAATCCAGATAATGTTCCGTTGACGCCAAGTGTTCCAATTAGCTCTGCATTAACAAAGTTAAATCTGTGGCAAATCAGCAGTGCTGGTCAATTGATTAATTCATATGAAACCCAGACTGCAGCTGTGATCTCACCACAGGATCTAGTAATAACAAAAACCGGCTTAGTAATCTTTGGTGATATTTACGAGGGTGCAAATGTCAGAGGTTTTTATACATCTTTCAATAAGACAACACTCTTCACACCAATTATTCGATACGGTAACAAATCAACCCGACTAACTGAGGCAATTCCAAACTCAGATGGCAGCTTCACCGTAGTTGGAAGAAGCAGTGATCTACTTTTAAAATCTAGAGCTGTTACAAAAAGTGATGCGATAACTTTAAAGATTTCTGCAACAGGCTCATTACAAGTAGTAGCACGTGCGGTGTTAAGAAATACATCACGCGGCTGGAGTTCAATTGGTGCGGGATTACTGCAAGGCGGAATTGTCAGATACTCAAATAAGACTGAGGCTGCAGTAACTAAATTTTCAGCAATAAACAAACCAAGTTGGAATACCAGGTATCTCTCTAGATCAACTGCGTTGGTAGCAACCGGCACAAACTCATGGGTGACATTTATTTCAGCTGGTGCTATTCCTGGTCTGCGTACTTGGGAAGGTAAGCCGGCAGCTCCAGTTTTATTGCAATTGGGCAAAAAGGGCGAACTTATTTCAGCTGCTTCATTTACCGGCACCCCAGTAGCAATCGCTAGAAATAATGAAATGGGAACGGTAGTAATCACCGATTCGGGCATAAGTTTTGGATTACTTCAGGTTAACTAGTAATCTTTGGCAATTGTTAACAAAACTAAAGGAGCAAAATGGGTTCAGTAATTAAGAAGCGCCGTAAACGTATGGCGAAGAAAAAGCATAAAAAACTTCTTAAGAAAACCAGAATTCAACGTCGTAACGCGAAGTAATTAGATTTACCTAGGGTCTAATTAGGGTCTAAATAAAGTTAACTTCCCAGATACGCCGGCAAGTGCGTATCTGATCTTGTTTAAAGTAATCCAAGAGCTAGCAGAATCCTTGGCTAATTGATTTCTCGAAACCAATGCAATTGATTTATTGCTTCGGTTTAATTCACACAATCTAAGCTCGCAGCCAAATAATATTGATCGGTCATCAATGGCCATCGATGAGTTTGGAATACCAAAATTACCTGATGTAAATGTGGTGCTAGAGCTTGCAGTTACAACCTTGCTTCTAAGTTGATTTGGGTTTGGGTAGGTAATTCCACTTCCGGTATACCAAGCCGCAACAACTCCACGTACGCTATTGAAGATACTTACATCATAACCCGCGACAGAGACACCATCACCAGGTGTATCAAGGGTTTGAAAGATCCAATCCTCAACCAAGCCACTACTTCTGCTGGCGTACCTAACCTCGCCTCGGGTTACATTTTTATCAAGATCAAAACCGTTTACGCTGTCATAAATTAAGTGAATTCGATTGCCAACGGTAATAGATTTCATATGAAATCCAACATCACCGGTAGTTCTGCCTCCTGAATCCTTGTCACCATCAACAATTTCATAACGCCAGGCAGATCCACTCTTTACCGCACCTAAAACAATTCCTTGACTTTCATCACGGTAGAAAACTTGAACTCCAGCTGCATTTACGGCACAGGCATTTGACACAGAAACATCAGAGGCGGTTCTAACTCGATCGGCCTCTTTGTAATCCTGAATCTTTGGACCATCACCATCAACAACTTCATATCGCCAGCTCTTACCGTTAAACACCGCATAGCGAAGATCTAAATCTTTAAGATCGGTATAAAAAAGATGTAGGTAATTAACTTTGGCAGCGGTTGAGGTGCACATTGATATGTAACCACTTACATCATTCAGAGTTCTGCCATTTGTAGTTGAGTTTCCATCAACAGTTGTAATTCGCCACTTACCAGCGGTTTGAGTTGCCAGTTTTAAATCCCCATTTTTGCTGTCGGTATAGGCGATTACTGCTTTCCCGCCATATGTTGTTGATGCTAAATGCTTTGCATCAGCTGCTGGATCAATAATTGTGGTTTTCCATGCAGTTTGCGGAGTGACGACATTGGTGTTTACTGCGGTGGAAGTACCTAGTGAGTTTCTAGCGGTAATCGAAAATGTGTATTTAGTACCATTTCTTAAATTACGAATTATTACAGGACTTTCAGTAACAGTGATTGAATCACCAGTGGTTACATTTTTAATCTCATAATCGGTAATTTGTGCAGCTCGAGCATTGATTGGTGGCGAAAATTGAATTATTGCTGCTTGATCCGATACCAATGCTTTTTGATTTTGCACAACCTGCGGCAGGGCATATGAAACACCAGCTGGTGGCTTGGTTCTCATATCCTCAAACATGGCAAGCAGTATTGGGCCTGGTAAATGGAAGACCTCACCAGATTCTAAATTTGGTGTCATAACCGCATCTTGTGGTGAATCCTTAAAGGTAGCTTCATCTAAATGGCTAACTGATGAACCAGGCTCATAAACGGCCGGTGTATAAAGTTTTGGCTTTACATTGTTATTAGCTTTAATTGCATTCTCACCAGACCAAACAAGTGAGGTAGTTAAAGCTTTACCAGTCTCAAGTGATGGCGATGGCATATCGGACAATCGGCGACCATCAGGTAATTGAGCAAATGCATCAAATGGAGTTGGTTGATCAACTCGAGCTGCGCCACTAAAGGTGTCGTAATAACTTCCGCTGATAAATCCCAAACCATGCGCCATCTCATGCAAAATTACAGATTGCAGATCATAAAGATTGCTTGGGCAGTTGCCATCTGTACCTAAGTACCAAGGAGCGGTAGATGTAATTGTAATTTCCATCTCGGGTTTACTTCTATCTAGATCTCGGCCAGCGATCGAGTTAGCTAATGCAGATGGGTAGTACAGGGTGCGATCGGGTGCCTCTGGAAATACAAAATTACTTACCGAACTAGCCGCTGCCAGTACACCATAATTAGCTGAACGTGCCCAAGTTATATTTACTCTGACATCTACCTTTGAAGAGAAATTCTCTGACCAAGTATCTACGGCAGCTTGAATTGCTGGCTTAGCGCTCTCTGGAACAGTGTTGAAATCAATAACAAAATTTGATTTCTTTTCTAAATTTGCCGAAGGTGTTCTCGGTTGCTGTTTTACATAATTTGCATTTGTACCGGCGTAGATTGAAACCCATGGCGCCGGAACTGAGATAACTGTTACGGCAGAGGCTGCCGGTGCTGGGATTACAAGCAGGGATAGAAATAAGCCGATCGTTAGCAGTATCGACTTTCTTCGCATAGCGGCAAGGTTAACAGTCTGAGATGATTCGACTATGGAAGAAGAGAATTTATCAGGAAGAATTCAGGAAAATTATCTTCGCGCTCGTCGCGAGCAACCAAGTGCATCAATTGCAAACACAAAAGCGCCAGAGCCAACACTTGATGAGGCTCGAGCTGATTTGGCAAAAGCGGTGGGAAAGATTGCAGATCAGTTTTTGGCGAAAAGGTATGGCCCATTAATTGGCACAATTGCAGAGACGACAACGATTGCAACCTTGCAACAATTTGAGAGTAATTTAACCCGCGCTAAGGGTGATATAACTTTGGTGGTTCAAGAGTTTAGTGATCGAATATTTTCAACAGGTAAATTACGCCGCGAATGAAAACGGTAACAATTTTCTCTCGAACTGGCTGTCATCTCTGCGAGAGTGCAATTGAACAGATTGAATCGGTAAAATCCAATTTAGATTTTAAGTTAGAGATAAAGTTAATTGATAATGACCCACAGCTTGAGAAAATGTACGACGAGCAAGTACCGGTAATTTTGATTGATCAACAACCACATGATTATTGGCGAGTAGATCTAGATAGATTTACCGCAGCGATTAAAGCTTAATTTTTATTTAAAACCTCATCAGCATCGATGATGCGATAGGCATAACCTTGTTCAGCGAGAAAGCGTTGTCGGTTTTGCGCAAAATCCTGGTCAATGGTGTCACGTGCAACTAATGAGTAAAAGCGGGCACCACGGCCATCTGCCTTTGGACGAAGGATTCGACCTAAACGTTGCGCCTCTTCCTGTCTTGAACCAAATGTTCCCGAAACTTGAATTGCGATAGATGCTTCAGGTAGATCAATTGAGAAGTTAGCAACCTTTGATACAACTAAACATTTAATCTCACCACTTCTAAATTTTGCAAACAAAATCTCTCGTTCCTTGATTGGGGTGGCACCCTTAATAACAGGCACACCTAAAGCCTCACTTAACTCATCTAACTGCTCGAGATACTGTCCAATTACCAGTACTTGATCATCTGCATGTTGCTTGGCAAGTGCGATTGCAACAGCTTTCTTTGTTTGAGTAGTGGCACAAAACTTGTATCGATCCTCTTGTTCAGCGGTCGCATAATTTAATCGTTCCGCATCGGTCAGAGTTACGCGAACCTCAACACAATCAGCTGGTGCAATGTATCCCTGCGCTTCAATCTCTTTCCATGGAACATCAAATCGCTTTGGTCCAATTAAGGAGAAGACCTCTCCTTCCATGCCATCTTCACGTACTAATGTGGCGGTTAATCCAAGTCGGCGACGCGATTGAATATCTGCGGTAAATCTAAAGATTGGTGCTGGCAACAAGTGCACCTCATCATAAATAATTAAGCCCCAATCAATCGCATCAAATAGATCAAGGTGGGCATACAAACCCTTCTTCTTCGTTGTCATAACTTGGTAGGTCGCAATAGTTACAGGTCGAATCTCTTTCTTAGCACCGCTGTACTCACCAATATCATCCTCATTTAAATCAGTTCTACGCAGCAGCTCTTCTCGCCATTGTCTGGCAGCAACGGTGTTGGTAACTAAAATCAAAGTGGTCGCCTTTGCGTGTGCCATGGCAGCTGCACCAACAATTGTTTTTCCAGCACCACATGGAAGCACAACTACACCTGAGCCACCATGCCAAAAACCTTCGGCAGCTAACTCTTGGTACTTACGAATCTGCCAACCATCTTGGCGCAGTGCAATCTCATGGTGTTCACCATCAACATAACCAGCAAAATCCTCAGCCGGCCAACCTAACTTCAACAGCGCTTGCTTTAAAAAGCCACGTTGCCCAGGATGCACAACAATTGTTTCAGCATCTAATTGCAGTCCCAACATTGGCGCAACCTTTTTGCCACGTGTTACCTCTTTTAAAACAGCTGGATCATTAGAAACTAAAATCAAACCATGAACAGGGTGCGCTTCCAGTCGTAATCGACCGTAGCGAGACATTGTATCTGCAATATCAACTAATAAAGAGTGTGGAACAGCGAAGCGAGAGTATTTAAGTAATACATCAATAACTTGTTCAGCATCATGACCAGCTGCCCGCGCATTCCATAACCCCAGTGGCGTTAGCCGGTAGGTATGAATATGTTCTGGTGATTTTTCTAATTCAGCGAAGGCGGCAATTGCTCTGCGGCACTCATCTGAAAGAATGTGGTCGATATCTAGTAAAAGTGTTTTATCACTTTGAACAATTAATGGGCCATCACTCATTTTATAAGCTCGGTAATAAAAGCAGAGATTAATTTAATTCTTGGTTCGATTGCAGAAATTATGATTGATTCAGTTGGGGCATGTGCACCAACACCGACTGCACCTAGTCCATCCAATACCTTTGCGCCGGCAGCTGCTGCAAAGTTTCCATCACTAGCACCACCAACACTTGCATGACCAATCTCTGGCATACCTAATCGCTTTGCTACAAGCTCTAATTTTTCATACAGCTCTTTAGTACTGGCAAGCTCAAGTGGCGGACGATTAATTCCACCAGTTACATCAACCTTTGCAACTGTGCTGCTTAGGGATTTAATTGCAGTATCAATACGTTGTAGCTCAGCCATCGTAAATGATCTGATATCAATATCTAATTTTGCTTCAGCTGGCACAGTGTTTGTCGTAGTACCGGCTTGCATAACAGTTGGAACAACAGTTGTACCAAGAGTTGGATTGGCTAGCTCTGAGATTTGCAAGACTAACTTTGCTAACTCAGTAGTTGCATTAATACCTTTTTCAGGTTCAAGGCCGGCGTGCGCTGCTTTACCGGTAACAGCTATTTGGTACATCGCGGTGCCCTTGCGACCAGTCTTAACCTTGCCATCAATCGCTGATTCAAAAACTAAAACCGCATCTGCATCCTTTGCTAACCGCTCGATTAAACCTTTTGAGGTTGCACTGCCAGTTTCCTCATCTGTTGTTGCGATTAAGGCGACCTTGTTTTGTGCACCAGAGATACCTTTTAATGCATACATCGCTTGGATAAATCCAGTCTTCATATCAAAGATGCCAGGGCCTTTAGCGTTGTCACCATCAACCTGCCAGGTTGGCGTAAATGAGTTATGCGGCCAAACCGTATCTAAATGACAAAGTAAAACAATCTTGGGTTTTTCAGCGCCCCACCAAAATACTGGTCGGCCATTTTCAGTTACCAACTTGGCAGGTACTTCTAAAACTTGTGTAGATATTTCAACTGCAAGCTCGACAACCTTTACACATGCGGCTAAATCTTCAGTTGGAGATTGGCACTCAACTAAGCGCTGAATATCCTTTATCGCAGTTGCGCTCATGGGTTAATTCTGCCTTATTTTCATAATTGGCGCTTACTCTGCCGGAGCTGGTGCTACGCCGTTGATACGTGGAATTCTAAATTGGGTTAACTCACCAGTTACATGATCTCGAGCGGTTAATGTGCCAAGTGAAATTGAGATTGGTGCAATTATCCGGTTTGTAACCCCACCATTTGTATCTGCATAAGAGATCATTAATGAACTTTGCTCTTCAATGTATTGATTAATCAAAGCTAAAGTTTCATTAGCGGTTGTGCCAGGCACGATTGGTGTTATTTTTTTTGGTCTATCTCCAGTTTTAACTGTTTTAACAGCGGATAGAACAATCGAATCCTTTGGAGTAGTGAAATCACTAATTATTCTTGGTGGCTTAGGTCTTGATTTTGCTCTCCGTAGATTTGGCTGTGAAAGTAGAACACCACCTGCATTCTCTGCTGCTGGCAGGTAACCAAACTCTCGCAGCTCACCGATCACCTCTGTTAACTCAAACTCAGAGATTAAAACTGTTGGTGCGATCTTTCTAAATCTTAAATGCTCACATTTTTTATCGTGCAAAATTTGGGAGACGATCGATTCATCCTCACATCGGATGTAAGAGTGGGCTTGTCCGACTCGCAATCGACCATGACGTTTTGCGATATCTGCAATTAGATAATCAAGTGGTTGTGGCATCGGTGTCTTTGAAATCTTGGTTAAAAATGTTTTGATCTGATCACCAGTCTTGCCATGATCTAAGCCACGTCTAATTGATGCCTCACTGAAGCGATAAACAGTTGCACCACCACGACTTTCAATGTCGGCCAGAGTTCCCATCTCTGCAGCTAACTCAGCGGTTAATGGACCTGGAGCAACAGCGCTGTTATCCGCTTGAATTAAAATGTGATCAACCGGTTTTGGAAGTGCACCTTCAATCTCTAGCACCTCTTGATTGGTAATTAGATTTCTACCATAAGTTGAAATTCCACCTTGGCCAGTAATTCCTAACCACTCCGCCTCACGGATATTCCACTCAATAAAATCATTGTTAGCTCGTTGCGGATTTAACCATTTAACAATTGATTGCAAGGAGGAGATCTCTGGCGCGATCTCTGGATTTTCTAAAAGAACTTTTAAGGTGCTTTGTTTAACCAATCCAACTCCGGCACGATCAAGTTCTGGACCTAACGGGGCAATACTCTTCTCTGAGTTTTTACCAATCAAGCCAGCAACTCTTGAACTCTCTAGCCAAAGAACAGTTAAGGAGTACCAACGCTCCTCTGGATCTTTGGTTAACCATAAATCAAAGGCAGATGTTGGCAGGATTTGATCATCTGGATCAATAACTAATAAACCACCTAGATAGCAAAGCTCTGCGATAAAGCCAGCACAACTCTCATCAACACCAATATGTTCTGCAATTCTCTTTAAATCTCTAACACCAATACCGCCAGTTCGCAGCGCAGTTGGTGGCTCATCGGAGAGGTTATGAAGTAACTCCTCACACCACCGCAAAATAGTTGAGATATTTGCAATTGCTGCCAAATCAATCTGTTTTTGAGAGATCTTTTTGCCAGTTAATTTTGGCGGATTGATACTTAACTCTTTATGCACCTTGCCACCACGCAACTTAATTCCAAACTCTCTTGGTAGAGCAACGGTGTGTGAATCCATCGGAATTAAAATATTGTTTTCTAACAACCAACCAATTGCAGCACCTGGTTTTTTAATATCAGTTATCTGCCCACGTGGTGGACCCCAAGTTAGTTTCGCAAGAACTGGCTCTGAGCTTTTTGGTACCGTAGTTAACATATTTAAATCAGCTTTACCTGGAAAAATAGGACCGAGCCCAGCTGGTTCATCACCAATCAATAACTTTAGATTTGTCGGAGCGCGATACTTCTCACCATCTTTATAAATCAATCCCAACTGCCACAGATGTTCAAGTGCAAAGGTGGTCTCAGCGCTGGTCACTGCTACCAACTCAGATTTCTTAAATGAATCAGAGATAGCACAGATCGCTTCAACAATTTGATACTGCCAAAGATTTAAGGAGTCTAAAGCGCGAACCAATGAGGGTGTTGAATTTGCTCTTGCCGCTAGTGCTGAAAAATCATTTGGAACTGGAGTTAACAAATCTGGGCGCAATCTAAATAATGCAGCCAGATCCTCTTCTGAACGGGAACGTAACTCATCAGCAAAAGAGGGGATGATAGTTAACATAACTGGCTTACTTTACTCGGGTTTTAGATCTGCAATTACTGCTTTACTTGCCAGAGCGCTTTCGCGGAGAGAGCAACATTGCGCTGGCGGCGATTCGGCCAGCGATTGGTCCAAAAAACTTCTTGATTTTACGGGCTTTACGAAAATCATAAACCGGCCAATTATCTCGATACGCCCGGATCTCTAACAAGGTATCGGGATTTATTGCACATGGGTTTCCCACACTTTCTAGTAATGGAAAATCATGGTGGGAGTCAGAGTAGGCGAAGGAGTTTTTCAAATTGATATTTCGATCTTTGGCTAACTCCTTAATTGCAGTTGCCTTAGCTTTTCCATGCAGAAGTGAGCCAATAATTTTTCCAGTGTACTTTCCATTTTTGATTTCAGCTTTAGTTCCTAGGGCGCCGGTAAATCCCAATCGCTTTGCAATTAAATTAGCCATATCAAGTGGGGTGGCGGTTACCAACCAAACCTCTTCACCTTGCGCAAGGTGGCGTAGTGCGATTTCAACTGTGCCCTGCCAAATTGCAGGTGAGACATACTCCTCATAGATTTCATTTCCGATTACTTCGATCTTTTTAACATCATGGCCTTTAATAAATTCACAGGCAGCATTCTGAAATCTTTCAATCTCTGCTTTATTCTCTTTTCCAGTGAGGCGGTACCTTAAATTTGCCAGCACAAAGGCAGAAACATCTCGCTTGGAGAAGAAGCCTCGTTGATACATGCCTCGACCTAAGAAAAAGAGGGTAGATCCTTTTAATAAGGTGTTATCGACATCAAAGAAGGCAACACCTTTTTTAGTGAGCGCCATATCACTACCCTAGCGATAAGAGCTTAATTAACCCGCTTTATACTTATGCAATGGCACAAACAATTCACTTTGTCAGGCATGGTGAAGTATTTAATCCAGAGAAAATACTTTATGGCCGTCAGCCTGGTTGGCGATTAAGTGAACGTGGTCAAGAAATGGCACAGGTAATCGGAGATTGGTCTGCCGCGTTATCACTTGGTGCAATTCACTCCTCACCAATGCAAAGAGCAAAAGAGACTGTGGCACCGATTGTTGCTAAACATAATTTGCCATTAGCGATAGATGATAATTTGATTGAAGCTGGAAATATTTTTGAGGGCAAGAAATTTGAATTAGGAAATGGTCTACTCAAACATCCACAAATGTGGCGCTATCTATGGAATCCGTGGCGGCCATCTTGGGGAGAGCCTTATGAAGAGCTAATCGCTCGAATGTTGAAAGCCTTATTTTTTGCCAGAGATAATGCAGGGGATAAGGATGCAATCTGCGTCTCGCATCAACTACCTATTTGGATTTTAAGATCTGCGGTCGAAGGTCGGCGTTTACTGCACGATCCAAGAAAGCGTGAGTGCACATTGGCCTCAGTAACCTCCTTCCATTTAGATAATGAGGGCATGATTGAATCTGTTTCATACTCTGAGCCAGCCAGACATTTATTACCGGCAAAAAAATGAGATTCATCTCCTTGCTTCTTGCCACCGTTTTATTAGCTGGTTGCAGCACAGGTGGTGTTGCGGTGCCAGATGAAATCTCATTTGTTGGTGGAAGTGGTAACTCAACCTTTATCAAAGTGGATGATCGCCAGGAAGCACCGGTAATTTCAGGTGAGCTGTTAGATGGCACAAATAAAACACTGCTTAAGAATCAAGTAAAGGTAATTAATGTATGGGCATCATGGTGTGCACCATGTCGAGCAGAGGCACCACTGCTTCAAGAGTTTTCAATTCAATATCCAGAGGTGCAATTTGCTGGAATCTTAACTCGAGACAATCTCTCATCAGCTCGGGCTTTTTATGAGAGTTTTGGTCTAACCTATCCAACCTTTATTGATGATGCGTTATTAATTGGCTTTAGAGGCTCCTTAATTCCTAATGCAATTCCAACAACCTTAATTATTGATAAGAACAATCTAGTTGCGGTCAGAATAAGTGGCGAGGTTACAGTTGCTGCCCTTCGTGAGTTACTCAATAAAGTATTGGCAGAGAAGTAATGCGCGAGTTTTTTATTACCCAGGTCTTTCAGGGAAATTTATTGAGCGCCATGTTGGTCTCGATAATTGCTGGCGTTATCTCCTTCTTCTCGCCATGTGTGATCCCACTAGTTCCCGGCTATCTCTCCTATGCATCAGGCATGAGTGCAACTAAATCACGAAGTCGGGTCTTGCTTGGTTCAATTCTCTTTGTCTCTGGCTTCACCATCTTATTTATCTCTTATGGTGTTTTATTTGGTGGGCTTGGTTCACAGATTGCGCAAAACAGCAGATTTTTATCGATCTTTCTGGGTATCTTCACAATCGGTCTAGGTATTGTCTTTTTATTTACCGAGAGGTTCTACCGATCATTTAAACCAAACTTTAAAACCCGCACTGGGCTGCTAAGTGCACCATTACTTGGTTTGGCTTTTGGACTTGGGTGGACGCCATGTATTGGGCCAACACTGGGCGCAGTACAAGTTCTTGCATTTCAAAGTGCGACCGCTCAACGTGGTGCGATTTTATCTGCTGCTTACTGTGTTGGTTTAGGCGCTCCATTTATATTATTAGGTTGGTTTATGGATAGAGCAGAACCATTTAGAAGATTAATTGCCAAGCGTGGAAATGTAATTACTAAAATTGGTGGCGGTCTATTGATTTTAATTGGTGTGCTGCAGGTTAGTGATGCTTGGGATTACTTAATGAGTTTAATTAGAGGCTTAATTGATGGCTTTATTCCGGTGTTATAAATGAGCACCTACTTAGACAACAAATCATTTTTGCGCTGGGGCTGGCGTCAGTTAACCAGCATGCGCACAGCCTTAATCTTGTTACTGCTACTGGGCGTTGCAGCTATTCCTGGCTCATTATTTCCGCAACGAACACAAAACCCAATGCAGGTGCGGCAATACTTTATTGATAATCCACAGCTAGCACCGTGGCTAGATCGATTAAAACTGTTTGAAGTATTTAGCTCACCATGGTTTAGTGCAATTTACCTACTGCTGTTTATCTCACTCATTGGTTGTGTTTTGCCAAGAAGCATTGATCATGCAAAAAATATCTTTGCCAAACCACCACTTACGCCAAAGTATTTAGATCGGATGGAGCACTTTACTGAAGTTAAAAAAGTTGATTTAGATTCTGTTGAAGCATATTTACGGAAAAAACATTATCGAATTAGACGAGATAGCAATTCAATATCAGCTGAAAAGGGGTATCTGCGCGAGAGTGGAAATCTCTTATTCCACCTCTCGTTAGTACTTATTTTGATTGCAGTTGGTGTGGGTTCACTCTTGGGAATGAGAGGGGATTCAATAATAAATGTGGGTGAGCGATTTGTTAATACTCCTACTTCTTATGATTCAGTTGGATTTGGCAAGTATCAATCAGAGAAGACTCTAAAACCCTTTTCAATAACAGCTACCAAATTTGTGGCAACCTATGATCCAGTTACAAATGCACCAATTGATTACGAATTAACTGTGAATGTCTCCTACCCATATGGAAGCCCAGAGCGAAGTGAGATTGTTAAGGTAAATCAACCACTTTCATTTGGCAGTACAAATGTTTATCTGCAAGCAAATGGTTATTCACCGACGGTAATTGTGAGAGATAAAAGTGGCAAGGTCGTCTTTGATGGACCAACTACATTTTTGCCGCAGGATGGAAATTTAACCTCGATTGGTTCAATTAAGGTGCCAGATATGTCACCGCAAATAGGTTTTGTCTCCTCATTCCTGCCAACCGCGGATCGTGATGAGATTCGTGGTGGCTTCTCCTCATATCCAGAGGTGTTAGATCCCAGATTGCTATTTGCAGTTTGGAAGGGGGATTTAGGTTTAAACACCGGCGTTCCACAATCGGTTTATCGAATTGATACAAGCGAGATGGAGCGAATTGGATTAAAGGCCTTAGTACTTAATGAAACATATGATTTTGGTGAGGGCAGCATCACATTTACTGGCTGGAAATCCTGGGTTAACCTTCAAATAGTTGATGATCCTGGAAAGAGTTTTGCATTACTTGGTGCGATACTTGCGATACTTGGATTGCTTATCTCCTTGTTTACTAGACAACGTCGAGTATGGATTAAGCAAGGAAGAAAAACACAGGTAGCAGGATTAGCAAAGAATGGAATACCAGGCTTGGAAGAAGAGATAACAGCACTTATAAAGGGAGTAAGTAATGACAAGTAGAACTGCAGCTCTACTCTCAAATGATTTAGTTTATGCGTCGATGGCGATATTTGCGCTCGCCTTTTTTGCTCATGCATTTGAAGTGGCCTGGTCAGTTAAGGCGCCAGCTAAAGGAAGCAATAAAACTAAATTAGATTTCGACCGTACCGCAAGAGCTGGGCGCATTGGTACCGCCATGATGATTTTAGCTTTTCTCTTATTATTTGTAGGCGTAGTACTTCGTGGTATCTCTGCAGAGCGTGTGCCATGGGGAAATATGTATGAGTTTTCAATTACCGGAGCGCTGGCATTTACCGCCGCATACTTATTTGTGGTAAAAAAGTATGAGTTAAGGTGGCTTGGCCTACCAGTATCACTCTTAATTTTATTAACTCTGGGCACAGCGGTCACAATTTTGTATGTTCCAAGCGCACCATTATTACCGGCGTTGAAATCTATTTGGTTAACAATCCATGTATCCACTGCGATTATTTCTGGTGGCGTATTTCTTTTGGCAAACTGTATCGCTGCAGCGTATTTAATTATTGAAAGGTATGAAAAAAGCACTGGTCGACCTCAGTGGGCGATTAAGTTACCAACACTTGAAGCTTTAGATACCTTGTCATACCGATTAGTTGCCTTAGTTTTTCCGCTTTGGACCTTCTCTGTAATTGCAGGTGCAATCTGGGCAGAAGCGGCTTGGGGCAGATATTGGGGTTGGGATCCAAAAGAGACTTGGGCGTTTATCACCTGGGTTGCCTACGCTGCCTACCTTCACGCACGCGTGACAGTTGGTTGGCGCGGCCGAAAAGCTGCATGGTTATGTTTATTTGCCGGCTCAACCTTTTTATTTAATTATGTCTACATAAATATTTGGGGAACGGGTAAACACACCTACAGCGGACTTTAATTAAAGTTTGCGCAGGAAATCTGGATCATCATCTGGTGGAATTATTCGCCGCGGTGGTCTTCTACCACCCCCGGCTCTTTTTGGGCGGCCGATGACAAACCAAAGAATTGCTGCAATTGGCGGGATTGGAATAAAAAACATTCCTAATAAGTATGCCCACTTTGGACCTTTTCGAATTTTCTCTTGCGGAGTTACTGCACAATCAACAAAGGCGTAGATCACAAAGATTATTACGGCAATTAATAAAAACCTAAGCATGGAGTAATTCTAACTTGTTAAAGAAAAAGCGCCAGACCAAGTGTGAAGGAGAGCAGAAGTTGCAGGCGTGCGGTACGAATTAGCATCGGAATCAGATCTAGCCCAGTTAAGCCCTGCAGGACACGGCGAATATTGCTTATGGTCAGTGGCAACCAGATCAGGGTCAGCAGTGCAAAGGAGTTAAAGGTGTAGGCAAAGACACAGATTACTTGGGCGGTGATCAGTAACCCAACATAAAACAACCTGGTTTTTTTATCCCCTATTCGAACCGCCATAGTTCTTTTGTTTGCTAATTTATCTAAAGGTAGATCACGTAGATTATTCATAACTAATATCGCACAAGCCAAGGCACCAATTGGCACAGATAATAAAACTGCCTGGGTATTGATCTCACCACTTTGCACATAATTACTACCAACAGTTGCAACAACGCCAAAGAAAATAAAGACAGCTAATTCACCAAAACCAAAGTATCCGTATGGTTTAGCACCACCTGTATAACCCCAGGCAGCCAAAATCGATATTGCACCAATCGGGAGTAACCAAAGGGTTGTTTGTAATGCCAGGATCAAGCCAGCAATTGCTGCGACCGCTAAACAAATTAAAGCTGCAATCTTTACTGCCTTCGCAGTAGCGAGCTCGCTGCCAACTAATCTAGTTGGACCAACTCTATTTTTATCTGTACCTCGAACACCGTCGCTGTAATCATTTGCGTAATTAACCGCTATTTGAAGTGAGAGTGAGACGGTTAGGGCAAGTACAGCGGTTAGCCAATTAATTTCAGTGGCCAGAGCGGTTCCAACAAGCACAGGTGAAATTGCAGCAGGTAAGGTTTTGGGGCGAGTGCCCACTATCCATTTATTCATTTACTTTCCTAACGCTAACCTGATTGCAGCTTTTCGATCAACCTTACCTAACACACTCTTTGGAATCTCTTTAAAGATGTAAATTTCCTTCGGTGAGTTAATGCCAGTTAATTTTTGTTGAGCATCGGCGAGAGAGATATTGGTGGTAATGCCAAGACATAATCGCTCACCCCACTCTGCATCTGGTAAGCCAAAGGCGATCACCTCTTGATCAGGAAAGTGGGAGTTAAATAATCGCTCAATCTTGATTAATGAGATCTTCTCGCCTCCTGAGTTAATAACATCATCTGACCTACCCAATACTTTTAACTTTCCATCAATCAACTCACCGATATCACTTGTTTGAAACCAACCATCAGCAGTTAATGATTGCCACAGCGATGGATTGTTTAAGTAATTACTTGCCATCATCGGCGCCCTCAACTTAATCAAACCGGTTGCGTCAATATCAACCTCAACACCATCTAATGGTTTTTGGTTATAGACACAACCACCACACATCTCAGTCATGCCGTAGGTTGTTACTACCTTTACATGTTTATCAGCAGCCGCTTTTTTTAATGAATCAGTAATTGATCCACCACCAACTAAAACCGCCTCAGCTGCAGTTAAATGCTCAAGTAACTTTGGATCATTTGTCAGCGCCCGGTGTAGTTGAGTTGGAACAATTGAAATAAAATCAGCATCAACATACTCAGCCACATTTCGATTATCAATAACCTTTGTGCCCAACGCAGTAGCGCGAGCGATGACATTTAAGCCAGCAATGTGATCAGTTGGAAGAAGTAAAGACCAGGAATCACCAGGGACCGCACCTAAGTATTTATGTGCTGCATTTGTTGATGCAATAAGCGCGGTGGTTGAAATGGCAACTGAGTTTGGTTCGCCAGTTGAACCAGAGGTGTTAACAACTAAACATGTATCGGCAGATAGATTTTTGTACTTCGTTGGGGTGGTTGATAGTGCTGGCCCATCGCCAGTTATTGCATCTGCGATTTTTTCTTGAAGCTGTGGGATTGACCACTCAGGAGTGATCGAGATTAAATCCCGCTTTTCAGTTTCCTCCATAATCTGCGTAGGCTATCTCTTATATAAATCTCTAGCCCAACCCAGGGAGTGTAATTTTGAGCAAGCCAATAAAACGTGAGCCAGGTGATCGCACTATCCCTGACTGGAAGTTGGCCGCCGGCGGTGAAAAATTTACTGATGTGATTTATGAGGTTGCTGATGGCATGGCAAAAATTACAATTAATCGACCTGAGGTTAGAAATGCATTTCGACCACAAACCCTCTTTGAGTTAGCAGAGGCTTTTAATTTAGCTAGAGATAATGATCAAGTTGGCGTAATTATCTTTACCGGTTCTGGCACCGAAGCATTTTGTTCTGGCGGAGATATTAATGTTCGCGGTGATGATGGATATTTAGGCAGTGATGCACTTGGTAAAAAAGGTATTGGCCGATTAAATGTTTTAGATTTACAGGTTCAAATTCGCAGAACACCAAAACCAGTAGTAGCGATGGTTGCTGGGTGGGCTATCGGTGGCGGCCATGTATTGCATGTTGTTTGTGATTTAACAATTGCGGCAGAGAATGCAAAGTTTGGCCAGACCGGACCAATGGTTGGATCCTTTGATGGCGGATATGGTGCAGGCTTATTGGCAGCACATGTTGGACAGAAGAAGGCACGGGAAATTTGGTTTTTATGTCGTCAATATGATGCAGCTGAAGCGTTAGATATGGGATTGGTAAATTCCGTTGTTCCAGTTACTGAACTAGAAGCAGAGACAGTTTCTTGGGCCAGAGAGATGTTGCGTCATTCTCCAATGGCGCTTCGATTATTAAAAGCTGGACTTAATGCAGCTGATGATGGATTAGCTGGCGTACAACAATTAGCCGGAGATGCCACACTCCTTTTCTACTTAACAGAAGAGGGTCAGGAGGGTCGCAACGCTTTCCAAGAAAAGCGCGAACCTAATTTTAATAAATTCCCAAAACGACCTTAATTAAATGTTGCCAGAGTTGCTGGAGAGTATGCGTGTGATTGCGCTACCAACCAAAACAAATTTTCGTGGTGTAACCAGCAGAGAGATTGCCTTATTTAAAGGAGCAAATGGCTGGGCTGAGTTCTCACCATTTTTAGAGTACTCACCAGCGGAGTGTGTTCCTTGGTTGCAATCGATGATTGCTGCAGCAACCCAAGCTCCACCCAAGATGTATCGGGAAAAGATAAAGGTCAATGGAACTATTCCAGAGTTAAATGATGCAGCAGAAATTGAAGAGATTGTTCAATCATTTCCTGGCGTATCAACCTTTAAAGTAAAGGTTGGCGCAGATCTCACCGCAGATATCACTCGCCTTAAAGTTATACGCCGATTGGTACCTGAATCTAAATTAAGAGTTGATGTAAATGGCAGTTGGTCGGTAGCCACTGCCGTAGAGAATTTAACTGCGATTTATGATGAGGTTGGCCCACTTGAATATGTTGAGCAGCCGTGCGCCACAATAGATGAGTTGTACAAGTTAAAAGAGATGATCAAAACTCCACTTTTAATCGCTGCTGATGAGGTAATTCGAAAAGCTTATGACCCTTTTGCGGTGAATTTGCAAGGAGCAGTTGATATTTTAGTTTTAAAGGTGGCACCACTTGGCGGAATTGAACGAGCTCATCAAATCGCAGATCATTTCCAATTACCGATCGTGATTTCTAGTGCATTAGAAAGTGCGGTCGGAATCTCATACGGTTTAAAACTTGCTGCCTCATTTAAGGATTTAACCTTTGATTCTGGTTTAGGAACTGGCTCATTGTTAAGCCAAGATGTTGCTAATCTGCCAATAATTGATGGTGCGATAACTGTTGCTGATGTTGAGCCACAATTTGAAGCTTTTGAAGTATCGCCAGAACGGCAGCAGTGGTGGAAGAATCGACTCCTACAAACAATCGAGAAAAGCAGATGATCTCCTCAACCAAATTAGCTCATTCAATTATCCGAGAGTTAATTGAGTGCGGGGTAAATCATTTTGTATTATCACCAGGTTCAAGAAATGCACCCCTTGCTATCGCTTTACATGAAGCGGCCAGTAAAAATTTAATTGATTTGCATGTAAAGATTGATGAACGTGGTGCGGCTTTTTTCGCACTTGGTATGGCAAAAGCTGCCAACAATTATGTAGCGGTTATTTGTACCAGCGGAACTGCGGCAGCTAACTTTCAGCCAGCAGCCCTTGAGGCATTTCATTCACAATCAAAATTACTAATCATTACCGCCGATCGACCAGCGAGATTACGTAAGACGGGCGCCAATCAAACCACCGATCAAGTTGGTCTATACCAATCAATTTCAACCCATGATTTTGCAACAAGTATTGCAATTAGACCATTACTAACAAATGGACCAATTCATTTAAATCCACAATTTGATGAGCCGCTACTTTCAACTGAAAGTGAAAATTGGTTAGATGGATTAAAGATAAATGCCATCATCGATCAGGTTCAGCACAGTTCAAAATTAAATTTAACAGATGGTGTTTTGATTATTGGGCATGATCGTGGTGGCTTCTCTGTGGCTCAAGTAATGAGCTTTGCCCAAAAACTGAATTGGCCAATAATTGTTGAAGATCCAATCTCCTTTCCAAATGCAGTTGCACATGCCAGCTTGTTTCTGACCGATGAGGCAATTCGAAGTAAATTGGCACCAGATACGGCAATCGTGATTGGTAGAACCACATTATCTAGAAGTACTAATTCATTTGTGGCGACTGCGAAGAAAGTAATTGTGATTGATCCACGTTCGACTTCAGTTGATACCTCTCGAACCGCAGATCAAATACTTACCGCACTTCCAATTGAGGTATCTAGTACAAACGGCCAAAACTCAATTTGGGAGAGCGCAGCGACCGCCGCAGCTGCAGCGTTAGAAGAGATTCCTTGGTCAGAGCAACGAGTAATAAGTGAGCTCATCGATTTAATTCCAGATCAATCAGCAATTTATATTGGTTCATCTAGACCGGTCAGAGATATTGAGGCCTTTGCTCACCCACGAAGTGGCGTATCAGTATTTGCTAATCGTGGATTAGCTGGAATTGATGGAAATATTTCAACTGTATTTGGAGTTGCCGAAAACTTTGAAACTACCTTTGCCATTCTTGGTGATCTCACCTACCTGCATGACATTTCTGCGTTGATCAATAAATCCACCAGAAATGTTCGCCTCTTTGTAATTGATAATAATGGCGGCGGAATTTTCTCTACCTTGTCGCAGGCAAATGTTGAGGGTTTTGAGCAATTATTTGGCACACCACATAATTTAGATCTAGTTAGAGTAACTCTAGGATTTGGCGTAGAAAGCAGTTTCGTCACAAATCTAATTGAGCTTCATTCTGCAATTAGTAAGCCGATCAATGGATTAGATGTTGTAATTATCAAAACACCAGATCGTGCACAGAATGCAGTACTGCTAAAGGAGTTAACTTACAAAGTTTCTAAAGCGGTTCGCATCGGCATTAACTTAGCCTGACTTTCGGCAAACTCTTTCTCTGGATCTGAACCAGCAACAACACCACAACCAGCATAAATTTGAATCTTTAATTTATCCTGACTTATCTGACCACACCGAAGTGCAATCGCGATCTCACCATCACCATGAATATCAATCCAACCAACTGGTCCGGCGTAGCGTCCACGATACATTTGCTCTAGCTCAACAATTAATTCATTAGCTTTCTTAGTTGGTGTGCCACAAACAGCTGCAGATGGGTGAAGCTCAGAGATCAAGGTAAAGATATCTGTTGGTTTTGCACTGTCATTTAAAACTCCAGTCACATCAGTGGCTAGATGCATAACATTTGAAAGGTGTAAGACGAATGGTGAATCTGGCACATTTGTTGAAGAACAAAATGGTGCAAGTGCATCGGCAACTGAACGCACTGCATACTCATGCTCTTCTAAATCCTTAGATGATTTTGCAAGGGATGCGGCAAGTGTTAAATCCCTATCTTCATCCCCAGTCTTCCGAATGGTGCCTGCTAAAACTCGAGAGGTGACCAATGATTTACTTAGGCGAACTAATAACTCAGGAGTTGCGCCAACTAAACCATCAACTAAAAACAACCAGGTTGAGGGGTACTCAATTTCTAATCGCTTTAATAATTGACGAGCATCAATTGCAGTAGTTGAGGTAGCGTTTAAATCTCGGGCCAATACCACCTTCTCTAGCTCACCAGCATTGATAGATTTAATTGCGACCGCTACTTGGTGACGCCATTTATCCTCAGAGATCGAACCATCTGCCCATTTAATTTCACCACTAACAACTGAGTTTTTTAATTGGGATATTTCAGGTTGGGCGGTATCGCCAATCCAAGTGATCCAAGATTTACCATTTTTCTGACCAATCACAATTTGTGGAATTATTAATTTAGATGGTGCGCTCTCATCAAATGCAAAGGATGTAAAGAGAATTGGACCTGTTCCACCACCATGCACATTGTTTTTAATTGTGAAATTAGCAACCTCTAGATCCCACCAATTTCGAGCCAATTTAAACCGCTCTGGCCCAGTAATCTCTAACTCTTTATAAACGCCAAATCCAATTAAGCCATCACCACTTCTAATCCACGCAGTAGATAAATTTTCGGCAGTACTAATTGAGGAGAGCAGTGGATGCTCACCCAGCAATTCGGTGGTGATTAGTTGCGACATGATTTTATGCTGCCCATCAAGTTTGGATTTGTCTGTAAAGCCTACTCCTTAGAGAATAAGCCCGTGGTCAGAGCCAATTTAAATAAAGATCCAGATGATGTCTCCAAGATGTTTGATGGTGTGGCTAATCGATATGATTTTTTAAATGATCTCCTAAGTCTTGGTCGAACCAAGGCGTGGCGCAAGGTTGTGACGGCGATCATTGCACCTAAGGCTGGAATGAAGATTCTAGATATTGCGGCAGGAACCGGCTCATCAAGTGAACCCTTGGTGAAAAAGGGTGCGGATGTTATCGCGCTAGATTTTTCAGAAGGGATGTTAGCTGCCGGACGTAAACGTCATAGCGGCATTAAGTTTCAACATGGTGATGCTTTAAAATTACCATTTGAAGAAAATACCTTTGATGTTACAACTATTTCATTTGGTCTTCGCAATACCAATGACGCGACGTTGGCATTGAAAGAGGCGCTGCGAGTTACAAAAGAGAGTGGCCGAATTGTTATTTGTGAATTCTCCCATCCAACAAATAAAATTTTCCGAATTATTTATTTAAAGTATTTGATGCGGGCATTACCGGTGATTGCTAAGCGCATCTCTAAAAATCCGGCTGCATATATTTATTTGGCAGTATCGATACAGGCCTGGCCTAACCAGAGCGCTCTGGCCCAAGTAATGAGACAGTCAGGCTGGGAATCGGTCAGTTGGCAGGATTTAACCTTTGGAATTGTCGCAGTTCACATTGGCTATAAAGGGCAAGTGGCATAAGCCCTCACTGGCTACGCCTAAGATTTGAGATATGAATCCATACGTTCCAATTCTTGCGATTGGCGCAATTGGCCTAGGTTTTGGACTCTTCTCAATCATTGCCGCAGCGGTCACTGGTCCGAAAAGATACAACCGAGCAAAGGCAGATGCTTATGAGTGTGGCATCGAACCATCACCACAAGCTACCGGCGGCGGCAGATTTCCGGTTAAATACTTCTTAACTGCGATGCTATTTATCATCTTTGATATTGAAATTGTCTTTTTATATCCATGGGCGGTTGCATTTGATCAATTAGGAGTCTTTGGTTTAGTAGAGATGGCCTTATTTATTGGAACTGTTTTTGTGGCCTTTGCTTATGTGTGGCGCCGCGGCGGATTGGAGTGGGATTAAAAATGGGTTTAGAAGAGAAGTTACCAAGTGGGTTTTTACTAACCACAGTTGAAAAATTAGCTGGTTACATGCGAAAGAACTCATTATGGCCAGCAACCTTTGGTTTGGCTTGTTGCGCTATTGAGATGATGGCGGCCGGTGCTGGTCGTTACGACTTAGCTAGATTTGGAATGGAAGTTTTCCGCGCATCCCCTCGCCAAGCAGATTTAATGATCGTAGCTGGAAGAGTTAGCAACAAGATGGCGCCAGTTGTACGACAGATTTATGATCAAATGGCTGGACCAAAATGGGTATTGGCGATGGGTGCATGTGCATCATCTGGTGGAATGTTTAACAATTATGCGATTGTGCAAGGTGTTGATCACATAGTTCCAGTTGATATTTATCTACCTGGTTGCCCACCACGACCTGAGATGTTGATGGATGCAATTTTGAAGTTACATGATCAAATTGGTGAGAGCAAGCTAGGACCAAATCGCGAAAAAATTATTAAAGAGGTTGAAGCGGCAGCGCTCGCTGCAACACCAACCCATCAATTAAAGGGTCTGCTGGCATGAGCACCGAGACCAATAATGGAATGTTTGGCGTAACTGGATCTGGTGATACCTCTGGATTTGGTGGCTTGGTTAAATCGGTTCAAAGTATTGGTTCAACCCAACGGCCATTTGGCGGTTACTTTGATCAGGTTGCCGATGAGTTAGAGCGGGCCTTTCCAGCATTTAGTGAAGCGATTGAAAAAGTAGTTGTTGATCGTGGCGAGTTAACCTTATTTGTAAAGCGTGAGCGATTATTTGAAGTAGCAAAAATTTTGCGTGATCAACTTCGATTTGAGATGTGTGTTTCTGTAAGTGGTGCTCACTATCCGGCAGAGGTAGGCCGTGAGCTACATGTTGTTATCGCCTTACTTTCAATTACAAATAATCAAAGAATTAGATTAGAGGTTTGTGTACCTGAGTCAGATCCACACCTACCTTCATTGGTAGAGGTATGGGCTGGCACAAATTGGCACGAGCGCGAAACTTATGACATGTTTGGAATTATTTTTGATAACCACCCAGGATTAACTCGTATCTTGATGCCAGATGATTGGAATGGATTCCCACAACGAAAAGATTATCCACTTGGTGGAATTCCAATTGAGTACAAAGGTGCAACTGTGCCAGCTCCTTCCGAGCGACGGAGTTATCAATGAGTACCTTCACCGATCCATACGCATCATCACGTGAAACCACAGAAGGTCGCGTCTATTCAGTTACTGGTGGCGATTGGGATTCCATGGTTACCGAGATTGGCGCAACTAAAGAGGAGCGCGTAGTTGTAAATATGGGTCCACAACACCCATCTACTCATGGTGTGTTGCGATTAGTTCTTGAACTTGAGGGCGAAACCATTACCGAAACCCGTTGTGGAATTGGTTATCTTCACACTGGAATTGAGAAAAATACAGAGTACCGATCATGGACACAAGGTGTCACCTTTGTAACTCGTATGGATTACTTAGCACCATTGTTTAATGAGACTGCATACTGCTTAGGTGTAGAAAAGTTATTAGGAATTACCAGTGACATAACTGAACGAGCCACTGTAATTCGCGTAATGATGATGGAGTTCAACCGAATCTCATCTCACATGGTTGCACTTGGAACTGGCGCACTCGAGCTAGGTGCTCTTTCACCAATGATCTTCGCCTTCCGTGAACGCGAGAAAGTACTTGATGTATTTGAGATGGTCGCAGGATTGCGTATGAATATGGCTTATGTCAGACCAGGTGGAGTTGCGCAAGATCTACCAGCTGGAGCGCTAACAAAAATTAAAGAGACGGTTAAAGAGTTACGTAAAAACTTTAAGGATAATGAGAAGTTATTAGTTGGAAACTCAATCTGGATAAAGCGCACTCAAGGAATTGGCTACCTAGATCTAGCTGGTTGCACCACATTAGGAATTACTGGACCAGTTTTGCGTTCAACTGGTTTGCCATGGGATCTCCGTAAAGCACAGCCTTACTGCGGCTACGAGGATTACCAATTTGATATTCCAACAACTGATACCTGTGATGTGTATGGAAGATTTTTAATCAGAATGCAAGAGCTAGAGCAATCACTTCGAATCATCGAACAGTGTGTCACTAAGTTAGAGAAGTTAGAGGGTCAACCAGTAATGGTGGCGGATAAGAAGATTGCTTGGCCATCTCAGCTATCAATTGGTGGCGATGGTATGGGTAACTCGTTAAATCATATTCGTGAAATTATGGGTGAATCAATGGAGGCGTTAATCCATCACTTTAAATTGGTTACCGAAGGCTTCCGGGTTCCAGCTGGTCAGGTTTACACAACTGTTGAATCACCACGTGGCGAGTTAGGTGTTCACTTAATATCCGATGGCGGCACACGTCCTTATCGTGTCCACTTCCGCGAACCATCATTTAATAATTTACAAGCAACAGCTGCAATGTGTGATGGCGGCCAGATCTCTGATGTGGTTGCAGCGGTAGCATCAATCGATCCAGTTATGGGTGGTGTTGATCGCTAATGAAATTTACAACTGAGCAAATCGCAACTATGGATGCAATTATTACCCGTTATCCGCGCAAGCGTTCTGCCATCATGCCATTACTTCACTTTGTTCAATCAATTGATGGTTATGTTACAAATGAGGGAATTGAAGTTATCGCCCAGAAGCTAGAGCTAGCTACCGCTGAAGTTACCGCGGTTTCAACCTTTTACACCCAATACAAATCAAAGCCAGTTGGTGAGTACCATGTTGGAATCTGTACTAATACTTTGTGTGCAGTTATGGGTGGCGATGCAATATTTGAATCAATCAAAGAACACTTAGATATTGAAAATGATGGCGTAACCGCAGATGGTAAAGTTTCAGTAGAACATATTGAGTGCAATGCAGCTTGTGATTACGCACCAGTTGTTATGGTCAACTGGGAGTTTTTCGACAATCAAACTGTGCAATCGGTAAAGGATCTAGTAGATGGTGCACGAGCTGGTAATCCACCTGCACCAACACGTGGTCCAAAAACACTTCGCACTTGGAAGCAAAACTCAGCTGTTCTTGCCGGCATCTCAGATGGTTTAGCTAATGAGGGATTACAAGCGGGAGAGCCAACTCTGCTTGGTTTAAAGAGATCAAAGGGTGGCAATTAATGACAAAGTTAACGCCAGTTCTCTCTGCGCATTGGGATGAAGCAGATTCATTTACCATCGCAGCATACAAACGCAATGGTGGCTACACAGCGATTGCTAAAGCATTAGAAATGCAACCTGATGCGGTAATTCAATTGGTTAAGGACTCTGGTTTACGAGGCCGCGGCGGTGCAGGATTTCCAACTGGAAACAAGTGGGGATTTATTCCGCAAGGAGATAACAAAGAGCATTACTTAGTTGTTAATGCAGATGAATCTGAACCTGGTACTTGTAAAGATACGCCACTATTAATGGCTAACCCACATGTTTTAATTGAAGGCGTAATTATTGGTTCATATGCAATCCGTGCTAACTATGCATTTATCTATATTCGTGGCGAGGTTACCCATGTTGTTAGACGAGTACAGCAGGCGATCGAAGATGCTTACGCAGCTGGGTTGCTAGGAAAAAATATTCTTGGCAAAGGTTTTGATCTCGAATTAGTTTTACATGTTGGCGCAGGTGCATATATCTGTGGTGAAGAAACCGCACTTCTTGATTCACTAGAGGGTTTCCGTGGTCAACCAAGATTGCGTCCACCATTCCCAGCGATCGCAGGCTTGTATGCAAAACCAACTGTGGTTAACAATGTTGAATCAATTGCATCAGTTCCAGCAATTGTTAAAAATGGCGTCGAATGGTTTAGCGCAATGGGAACTGAGAAGAGCAAAGGCTTCACCCTTTACTCACTCTCTGGACATGTCACCAACCCGGGACAGTTTGAAGCACCACTTGGAATTACTTTGCGAGAGTTGTTAGAAATCTCTGGTGGAGTTCGTAAAGGCCACAAACTTAAATTCTGGACACCAGGTGGATCATCAACCCCAATCTTTACCGATGCACATTTAGATGTACCACTTGATTACGAGGGTGTAGCTGCAGCTGGATCAATGCTTGGCACAAAGGCGTTACAAATCTTTGATGAGACCACATGTATTGTCCGCGCCGTATTACGTTGGACTGAGTTTTATAAGCATGAATCTTGTGGAAAGTGCACACCATGTCGCGAAGGCACTTGGTGGTTGGTACAAGTTCTTAAGGATCTAGAGGCTGGTCGTGGTACTGAAGCTGATCTAGATAAGTTGTTAGATCTTTGCGACAACATCATGGGTCGTTCATTTTGTGCTCTTGCAGATGGTGCAGCAAGCCCAATCATCTCCTCCCTTAAGTACTTCCGCCAAGAGTATTTAGATCACCTAGCAATTGGTGGTTGTCCATTTGATCCTGCAGCTGCCACCTTGTTTGAAAATGTAGGTGCCAAATGAGTACTGATGTAACAGTCGAGCTAATCACCTGTGTAATTGATGGCTTTGAAGTAACAGTTCCAAAGGGAACGCTAGTTATTCGTGCTGCTGAGAAACTCGGTATTCAAATTCCACGTTTTTGTGATCACCCATTATTGGATCCAGCAGGTGCTTGTCGTCAATGTTTAGTTGATATTGAAATAAATGGCAGAGCATTTCCTAAGCCACAAGCATCTTGCACAATTCCAGTTGAAAATGGCATGGTTGTAAAAACTCAACTTACCTCTGCTGTTGCTGATAAGGCACAAAAGGGAATCATGGAGTTGTTGTTAATCAACCACCCACTTGATTGTCCAGTTTGCGATAAGGGTGGCGAGTGTCCGCTGCAAAATCAGGCGATGTCTAATGGACGTGAAAGCTCACGTTATGAAGGCGTGAAGCGAACATTTGAAAAACCAGTTGCAATCTCCTCACAAGTTTTATTGGATCGTGAACGTTGCGTGCTGTGCGCTCGCTGTACAAGATTCTCAGAACAAATTGCTGGTGATCCATTTATTACCTTAAATGAACGTGGCGCATTACAGCAGGTTGGAATTTATGAGGATGAACCATTTAACTCTTATTACTCTGGAAACACAGTTCAAATCTGTCCAGTTGGTGCATTAACTGGCACCTCATACCGATTCCGTGCCCGACCATTTGATTTAGTTTCAACTGAATCAGCGTGCGAACATTGTGCATCTGGTTGTGCAGTACGAACCGATGTGCGACGCGGCAAAACATTACGCAGATTGGCTGGTGAGGATGCCTCAGTTAATGAGGAGTGGAATTGCGACAAGGGACGTTGGGCATTTAAGTACGAGGTAAAAAATAGAGTTAAATTCCCAATGATCAGAAACTCAGCCGGTGAATTGGAAGAGGCTTCATGGCCAGAGGCACTCGCTGCCGCTGCAAAGGGTTTAACTAATAAGAAAGTCGGAGTACTAGTCGGTGGCCGAGCCACTGTTGAAGATGCTTATGCATACAGCAAATTCGCCCGCGTAACTTTGAATACAAATAATATTGATTTTAGATCACGAGTAAATTCAGATGAAGAGTTAGATTTCCTAGCAAATGTCAGCAAGAGTGCTACATATGCCGATATTGATAAGGCTGATCAGATTGTTTTATTGGGATTTGAACCCGAGGATGAATCTCCAATTGTTTTCCTTCGAATTTACAAGCAGTTCCGCAAGCGGGCATTGAAGGTCACAACTGTCGCAAGCTTTACATCCAGAGGCAGCGAGAAGTTAAATGCCACAGTTATTAAAACAGTTGCCGGCGGTGAGGTTGCTGCTATTAACTCAATCTCTGGTTTAACACCAAAAACTGTCATATTAATTGGTGAGCGATTAGCTGAATGTACTGGTGCATTATCTGCCGCTGTTGATTTAGCAAATAAGAGTTCAGCCAAGGTTGGGTATGTACCTCGTCGCGCAGGGGACGCCGGAGCTATTTCAGCTGGCGCACTTCCAAATTTATTACCAGGTGGACGTTTAATCGCAGATGCAGCAGCTCGAGTAGATGTTGCTGCAGCATGGGGAGTTCAATCTTTGCCAAGTGAAGCTGGCCTACCAATTAATGAAATAGTTGGCTCTGCAACAGATGCAGTATTAGTTGGCGGCGTTGATCCATTTGATTTCTCTGCTGATGCAAAATTAATGCTGTCCAAGAAGTTTGTAGTCTCCCTTGAGATTCGCGAGAGTGATATCACCGATATTGCTCAAGTAATTTTGCCAGTTGCGGCAGTTGTAGAAAAGAGCGGCTCCTTTATGGATTGGCAGGGCAAGGTTCGCCAATTTGATGCTGCAGTCGAATCATTAAATCGAAGTGATCTACGAATCCTCTCTATGTTGGCGGATCAGATGGGCAAGTCAATTAACTTGCCAACTGTAACTTCAGCGCGCAAAGAGATTGCTGCATTAGGAAATTGGGATGGCGCTAAAGGGGTTATGAAATCAGTTGCACCGGTAACAACTCTAAGCACTAATGCAGATGAAGCGATTCTTTCATCCTGGCGAAATTTATTAGATAAGGGTTCATTACAAGAGGGTGAAGATAATTTAGCGGGCACAGCTCGTCCAACAACTGCAGTCATCTCTAAATCTCGCGCAGATCAATTATCGGTAAAAACTGGTGAATTGATTAGAGTCTCAAACTCCTACGGCGCAATCACACTTCCTTGCACAATTGCAGATATTGATGATCAAGGCATCTGGTTGCCGCGTAACTCAATTAATAGCCAATTAATTAAGGTTCTAGGAAGTGTTGGTAACTCTGTTGTGAAGGTAGGAAAAGCATGAGTAATGCAGAGTTAATCGCACAAGATCCTGGTTGGATTATCGCCTTAAAAAGTTTAATTGTTTTTGCCGCATGTGTAGTTCTAACAATTATGGCGGTTTGGGGAGAGCGCAGATTAGTTGCCAAAATGCAGATGCGATTGGGACCAAACCGAGTTGGTAAGTTTGGTTTGCTACAAGGATTAGTAGATGGTGTAAAACTGGCGCTAAAAGAGGATTTAATTCCAAAGGGTGCGGATCGAGTAGTTTTTGTGATTGCGCCAATTATCAGCGTAACCACCTGCTTTATGGCTTTTGCGGTAATTCCAATCTCTGGTGAAGTTTCATTTTTTGGATACCAAACCGCATTGCAATTAACTGATCTGCCGGTCGGAGTTCTTTACATCTTGGCCACCGCTTCAGTTGGTGTTTACGGAATTGTGCTTGCCGGTTGGTCCTCTGGATCTACCTACCCACTTCTTGGTGGATTGCGCTCTTCAGCTCAAGTGATCTCATATGAAATTGCAATGGGACTTTCATTAGTAGCGGTCTTTATTTACGCAGGTTCAATGTCAACCTCTGAAATTGTTGATGCGCAAAGTCAATTCTGGTACGCCGTGATTCTCTTTCCATCATTTATTATTTATGCAATCTCAATGGTTGGCGAAACAAATCGTGCACCATTTGATTTAGCTGAAGCAGAAGGAGAGCTAGTCGGCGGATTTCATACCGAGTACTCATCATTAAAGTTCGCATTATTTTTCCTAGCTGAATATGTAAATATCATCGCAGTGTCAGCTCTTGCCACCACCTTGTTCCTCGGTGGCTACCGCGCACTGCCAGGCTTAAGTTTCACCGAGCAATGGCTAGGTGGTTGGTTCACTGTGGTTTGGTTCTTTGCAAAGGTTTTATTCTTCTTCTTTATCTTTGTTTGGCTCCGCGGCACATTGCCTCGCCTGCGTTATGACCAATTTATGAAATTTGGTTGGAAGGTCTTGATTCCAGCATCTCTAGCTTGGATCATGGTGGTAGCAACATTACGTGTTATGACACAACAAGGCTCCTCTCAATTCTTAATTGCATCATTTATCTTTGCAGTAGTTTTAATCTACTTCGCGGTTTCAGCTACCGTTGAGAAATCAAGGCTTAAATTAAAGGCAGAGTCACAACTTGTAGATGTTCCAACACCGGATTTTCCGGTTCCGGAAATTCCAAAATCTAGAATGGAGCAATTAAATGGCTGATGAGTTAATGCCACGTTCTAGCGAAAATGGTTTAGGCAAAGCTAATGAAGCTAAAATGCCAATTACAAACACTGAGCCAGCAACCTTCACTAAACAATTGCTGGGTTTTTGGGTTACCTTTAAATCAATCTTCAAAAAGGTAAACACTGTTCAATACCCAGAGGTAAAGGAGCCAACCGCTCCACGCTTCCATGGTCGTCATCAATTAAACCGCCACCCAGATGGTTTAGAAAAATGTATTGGTTGCGAGCTATGTGCCTGGGCCTGCCCAGCAGATGCAATTTATGTTGAAGGCGCTGATAACAAAGAGGGTGAGCAGTTCTCACCTGGTGAGCGTTATGGCAAGGTTTATCAAATTAATTATCTTCGTTGTGTTTTCTGTGGTCTATGTATCGAGGCCTGCCCAACCCGTGCATTAACAATGACTAATGAGTATGAGTTAGCTGATAGCACCCGCGAGAAATTAATCTTTGAAAAAGAGGATCTATTGGGGCCATTGCGTGCCGGTATGTTGCCACCACCACATCCAATGTATCCAAATACAACTGATGCAAATTATTACCGTGGTGAGGTTACTGGCTCACATCCTTCGCAAGGTGAAGCGAAAAATGCTTAACACAGCTCTTGAGATTGGAACTACCCAACAACCAGAAGCGGTTATGTTTTGGTTTTTAGCACCGCTATCAGTCTTAGCTGCGCTGGGTATGTTGCTGGTAAAGAAGGCGGTTCACTCCGCACTTCTGCTGGCTTGGGTAATGATTACACTCGCAATCTTTTACATTGCACAAGAAGCGCTCTTTTTAGGAATTGTTCAGATAGTGGTTTACACCGGAGCGGTAATGATGCTCTTCCTATTTATTTTAATGTTAGTTGGCGTTGAATCAAGTGATTCATTAATTGAGAGTATAAAGGGATTACGTGCGATAGCAATTACAGCAGCAATTGGAATTGGTGGGTTGCTAGTTGCATTGATTAGCCGAGCCACACTTGGCAGAGAATCAGTTGGCTTAGCAAGAGCAAATCAAGATGGAAATGCATTTGGTTTAGCGGTTGAGATATTTACTAGACATGTTTGGGCATTTGAGATTATCTCTGCACTGCTGATTACTGCTGCTCTTGGCGCCATGGTTTTGGCACATAGCCAACGAAACAAATCAAAGTTTGTACAACGTGATCAATCAATCGCAAGGTTTCGTAAGCCATCTCTTGCAGAGGCTGCCGGTTTACCGGGCTCTGGTGTTTATGCATTACATAATGCAGTTGATGTTCCAGCTTTACTGCCAGATGGCAAGGCAGCACCAACCTCTATCTCGCCAGTATTAGAGGCGCGCGGTGACATGATGGAGAGCAAAAAGTTTGAGATGAAGCCAGCGGAAGAGGAGGAGAGATGAGTATTGCCAATTACTTATACCTCTCTGCAATTTTGTTTACGATCGGAGCTGTTGGTGTAGTTGTACGTCGCAATGCAATTGTGGTCTTTATGTGCATTGAATTGATGCTAAACGCTGCAAACTTAGCCTTTGTCACCTTTGCACGTATTAATGGAAATTTAGATGGTCAGGTCGTAGCATTTTTCACAATGGTAGTTGCAGCTTGCGAAGTTGTAGTCGGCCTAGCAATTATCGTAACTATTTACCGATCTCGAAGATCTGCCTCAGTCGATGATGCAAGTTTGTTGAAACGATAAAATGACAACATCCTCTAATTTAGTTTGGCTAATTGCCCTTCCGCTGATCTGTTCAGCGCTGTTGCTATTAGCCGGTAAGCGTGCAAACGCTTGGGGCCACCTAGTAGCTACCGCAGTATCTGCATCAGCCTTTGCCATTGGAGTTGTTGAATTATTTGCAATGTTAGGTCGCGATGTTCAAGATCGGCCAGTTACACAAAAGGTTTTTACCTGGATTTCAGTTGGTGATTTTAAGGTAGATGCATCACTCTTACTTGATCAACTTTCTATTTGTTTTGTACTTTTAATTACCGGTGTTGGCACCTTGATTCATATTTACTCAATCGCCTACATGTCACATGATCGTGATCGACGTAGGTTTTTTGCTTACCTAAATCTCTTTATCGCTGCGATGTTATTACTGGTATTGGGTGATTCCTACCTAAACCTTTATGTTGGCTGGGAGGGTGTAGGTCTTGCGTCCTACCTATTAATTGGATTTTGGAATGAGAAACCGGCGTATGCAACTGCGGCTAAAAAAGCATTTATCGCTAACCGAGTCGGAGATGTTGGTTTATCCCTAGCGATCATGATTGCCTTCGCCACCTTTGGCGATGTGACATTTAAAGGCATTCAAGCACAAGCTGATCAAGCATCATCATCGGCGATGACAGCAATCGGTTTAATGTTGTTGTTGGCAGCGGTTGGTAAATCTGCACAATTCCCATTACAAGCATGGCTAGGGGATGCCATGGCTGGACCAACACCTGTATCAGCTTTGATTCACGCAGCAACCATGGTTACAGCAGGTGTTTACCTAATAACTCGTTCAAACTTTATCTTTGATGCCGCCCCTACTGCGCAATTAGTTGTAATTATCATCGGTGTCATTACATTGTTATTTGGTGCTGTTATCGGAATGGCAAAGGATGACATTAAGAAAGCACTTGCTGCATCGACCATGTCGCAAATTGGTTACATGATTTTGGCAACTGGATTAGGTCCAATTGGTTATGCCTTTGCAATTATGCATCTATTAACTCATGGTTTCTTTAAGGCGAGTATGTTCTTAGGTGCCGGGTCTGTTATGCATGGAATGAAGGATGAAGTAAATATGCGCAAGTACGGAGGTATTGGCAAGTTCATGCCATTTACCTTTATTACCTTTGGCTTAGGTTACCTAGCCATTATTGGCGTCCCACCATTCTCTGGCTTTTACTCGAAGGATAAAATTATTGAAACCGCATTTAATGCTGGTGGCTTAAAGGGTGTATTGCTTGGAGTGGCTACATTATTTGGGGCCACACTTACAGCTTTTTATATGACTCGTGTTGTCATCATGACATTTTTTGGCAATGAACGTTGGGGCCATAAGGATGAACCGCATGAGAGTCCAGCCTTAATGTTAATTCCAATCTCACTGCTCTCAATTGGATCAGTTGCATCTGGCTTCTTGCTTTATCGAAACCATGCTTTGGAGTATTGGTTAAAACCAATTGTTAATCCAGCGGGTGAACAACATTTAGAGGAGTTGGTACAGCCAATAGTTGTTTCCGCATTAGCTGTAACCGCGGTAATCATTGGCGTCTCGATTGCCATCAAAAAGTACCGTGGTGAAATCTCTAGTGAGGCACCAGTTAAGGTAAATCTGCTGACAAAGGCTGCTCGTCGTGATCTTTATCAGGATGATTTCAATGAATCAGTATTTATGCGACCTGGCCAAAGTGTGGTCAAGAGTTTATTGAACTTTGATTACAAGGTATTGGATGGATTGGTGAGATTAGTTGGTGGTATCTCAATTGGCGCTGGACAATCTCTACGTAAGTTCCAAAATGGATATGTCAGAAGTTATGCATTAATGATGGTGGTCGGAGTGCTCGCACTTTTGATCACAGTTTGGTTGATGAGCTCATGAGTTTACTTACCACGATTGGCTTAATGCCATTGATCGCAGCATTGATCATTGGTTTCCTGCCAAAACTTAATGATGAATTAATCAAACGAGTAGCATTTATTTCAACCACCTTAATTGCTATCGCATCAATATTTTTAGCAACTGGCTTTGATCGCTCACAAACTGGCTTCCAATTCACTCAAAGCAACTCTTGGATCTCCGCCTTTAATATCAATTATGCAGTTGGCATTGATGGAATCTCATTAGTTTTAATCTTACTTTCCACAATTTTGGTTCCAATTGTTATTTTAGCTACCTGGCATGAATCAGATGTTGGCCGCTGGGGCAGCAAGGTTTTCTATATTTTAATCCTGGTCTTAGAGACGCTCATGATTGGTGTCTTTGCTGCTACAGATCTATTTTTGTTTTACGTATTTTTCGAAGCGATGCTTATTCCGGTTTACTTCTTAATTGGTGGTTACGGATCAGGTGAAAAATCAGCTGCTGCAGTGAAGTTCCTGCTTTATAGCTTATTTGGTGGCTTATTGATGTTGGCTTCAATTATTGGTATTTATGTAATTGCTGGTAATCAGATTGGCGCCACCTTTGATTTAACTCAATTAGCTAAATTACAAATTGATGACACCACAGAGAATCTATTATTCCTAGGATTTTTTATAGCCTTTGCTATAAAAGCACCATTAGTTCCATTCCATACCTGGCTGCCAGATGCAGCAAAGTCAGCCACTCCAGGTACCTCTGTTTTGCTTTTAGGAGTTCTAGATAAAGTTGGAACATACGGCATGATCAGATTTTGTATCACCTTGTTTCCAGATGCCAGCAAAACATTTACACCTTACATAATTACGTTGGCGGTGATCTCCATTCTTTACGGAGCATTTATGGCGATTGGGCAAAAAGAGATCAAGGGATTGATCGCCTTTACATCTATCTCTCACTTTGGCTTTATAACCATGGGAATCTTTGCGATGACCACACAAGGTATGTCTGGTGCTGCGCTTTATATGGTCAACCATGGTTTCTCAACCGCTGCTCTATTTTTAATCGCTGGCTGGATGATCAAACGTCGAAACTCCTCAACTATCTCTGATTTTGGTGGATTACAACGTGTTACGCCAGTGATGGCTTGGATGTTTTTCATCGCAGGCATGTCATCGCTAGCACTGCCTGGGCTTTCAAGCTTTGTCAGCGAATTCTTAGTCTTAGTTGGTACATATGCCCGTTATCCAGTCGCGGCAATTATCGGAACCTTAGGAATTGTATTAGCTGCACTATATGTTTTAATTCCAGTTCAAAAAACACTTCATGGACCAATCACACCTGGCAATGAAAATACTACCGATCTCTCACTTCGGGAGAAGTTAGCGATCGCACCAGTTGTTGCTGTGATAATTGCAATGGGTTTTTATCCAAAGCCAGTTCTTGATTTAATAAATCCAACCGCTGAAAAAGTTGTGACTACAGCAGGCTTCACTGATCCTGCGCCACAGGTAAGGAAATAATGTTAACTGCACCCCAACTTACCTACTCGCTCCTTGCACCAATGATGATTATTTTTGGTGCAGCGGTAATCGGAGTTTTGGTTGAAGCATTTGTTGGCAAGGCTCGTCGAGCAGCGATTCAGCTCACCCTAACTTTAGGTGCGTTGACCCTCTCACTTCTGCAGCTCTGGAGCATTCGTGACAAGTTCTCTACAACAGCAGCGGTTGGCGCCGTTGTAATTGATAGAGCTGGCATATTTTTACAAGGCAGTATTTTAATTCTTGCCATAGTTGCAGTTTTATTAGTTGCTGATCAAGATAACTTTGTTTCAAAGGCATCTGCAATTCCAGGCTCAGCTGAGGAGGCTGAATCGATTAAAACTGGAGATCAACAAACTGAGATCTTCCCATTATTCCTATTTGCAGTAGTTGGCATGATGCTCTTTCCAGTTTCTAATGATCTACTTACTTTATTTGTCGCACTCGAAGTTTTTTCATTGCCACTTTACTTACTGGCAGGATTATCACGACGTCGCAGATTGCTTTCACAAGAGGCGGCCCTTAAGTACTTTTTATTAGGTGCCTACTCCTCAGCATTTTTCCTATTTGGTGCAGCATTCTTATATGGATTCTCCGGCACCTTATCGATCAGCGGAATTGCACAGGCGGTTGAAGCTGGTGCCGGCAATAACATATTTGTCCTATTAGGAATTGTTTTCATCTCAGTTGGATTGCTATTTAAAATCAGCGCAGTTCCATTCCATTCATGGACACCAGATGTTTACCAAGGAGCACCTACGCCGATTACTGGATTTATGGCTGCTTGCACCAAGGTGGCTGCATTCGGCGCAATCTTGCGAATGTTCTACGTTGGATTTGCCGATGTCTACACCGAGTGGCGCCCAATAATCACAACCATTGCAGTAATTACCATGATCTTTGGATCAGTAGTTGCAATTGCGCAACGAGATATAAAGCGGATGTTGGCTTATTCATCAATTGCACATGCTGGTTTCCTGCTGACTGGAATTGTTGCATTAAATAAGGATGGATTGGCAGCATCACTCTTTTACCTCTTTGCTTACGGAATGGCGACAATCGCCGCATTTGGCATTATCTCTTTGGTACGAAATTCAGCTGGTGAAGTAACTGATTTAAATCAATGGGTTGGATTAGGTAAGCGCTCACCATTAATTGCTGGCGCCTTTGCATTCTTACTGCTCACCTTTGCTGGTATTCCATTAACTGGTGGCTTTGTTGGCAAGTTTGCAATATTTTCAGCTGCATACCAAAGTGGAAATATTGGGGTAGTAGTTGTTGGTGTTTTATCAAGTGCGATAGCTGCCTTCTTCTATATTCGCGTGATTATCATGATGTTCTTCTCAGATCCACAAAATGATTCAGTTTCAATTATTATTCCAACAGTTAAAAGCCGAATCGCAATTTCAACAGCAACAATTACCTCTGTCGCTTTAGGTATTGCACCATCATTAGTACTTAATACCGCGACCAGCTTTGCTAACTTCATCAAGTAAATGTCACCTTTAGGCGTACCAAATCTGGAGCCAAAGCTAGAGGAACGCTTGCTCTCCGATATGCAAAAAGTGGAGTCACTGCTGCGAACCCACATCGAGGGCGATTACCCCTTAGTTGTAGAGACCTCTCGTCATTTGGTGCAGGCGGGTGGGAAGAGACTTCGTCCACTTTTAACTTTAATCTCTGCACAATTTGGTGATCCAAATAAGTTTGGCATTATTGAAGCAGCTGTTGTCTGCGAATTAACCCACCTTGCAACTTTGTATCATGATGATGTTATGGATGAAGCTCCATTGCGACGTGGTGTTGAGAGTGCAAATAATCGATGGGGTAATTCAGTTGCTATTTTGACTGGTGATTATCTCTTTGCCAAGGCCTCCGATTTGCTGGCAGATCTAGGACCAGAAGCGGTACGACTACAAGCCAAAACATTTGAAAGATTAGTAATTGGTCAGATAAATGAAACCCAGGGGAATCCAACTGGCACAACAATGATCGATCATTATTTAAAGGTGGTTAGTGATAAAACCGGTTCATTAATAGCAACAAGTGCACGTTTTGGTGCGATGTTATCTGGAGCTGAACCAAGAGTTGTTGAGCTGCTTACTCAATTTGGTGAAAAAGTTGGTATCGCATTTCAAATTGCAGATGATTTACTGGATGTCCAAAGTGATTCAACAGAGTCGGGTAAAACACCTGGCACTGATTTAAAGGAGGGCATTCCAACATTAGTCACTCTGTATGCCATGAACTCAAAGGATCCAGCGGATAAGGATCTAGTTGAGCGATTAAGTAAACCGATTCCAGAGAGTGAATTGAGTGAAACCATCACGAAATTACGAAATCACAAAGCGGTATTGGAGGTTAAAGCTTATTTACGAACAATTGCAGATGAGGCTGATGCCTTACTGGCCGAACTGCCTGCAACCCCAGCAAAGGATGCACTAGCGAATTTAATTACCGCTTTGATTAGTAGATCTACCTGATTTGAACATATCTGTACCTAAAAATGCTAGCGCTGCCCAAATAAAGATAAAACCAATTAACTTTGTTAGCTGAAGCTCCTCGTGAAAAACCAGAATTCCAACCAGAAACATAATTGTTGGAGTTATGTATTGCAGCAATCCAGTAATCGTAAGTGGTAATCGAGTAGTTGCAGCGTTAAACAAGAGAAGTGGAACAATGGTAAAGAGACCGGCGGTAAACAATGCAAATGAGAAAAATGGATCTTGGCCAAACTCCGCCTTGTTTTGACTCATTAAATAACTTAGATAGGCAAAGCTAGGTACAAAAGCAACCAAGGTTTCAACCGATAAAGTTTGTAGCGCACCAGCATTTAATCGCTTCTTAATCAAACTGTACGATCCCCAACTTACCGCTAGGCCAATTGCAACAAGAGGTACGCGTCCATAAGTGAATGTCAAGATGGCTACACCAGTTGTGGCAAGAACCACTGAGAAAATTTGCAATCTGCGCAGCTTCTCTTTTAAGACAAATACGCCAAAAGTTACGGCAACAAGTGGTGTTATGTAATACCCAAGAGCTGCTTCAACTACTCGATCCACACTTACCGCCCAGATGTAGATTCCCCAATTAAATGTGAGAAGTAAGGAGGAGAGGGCAAGGAGAGAAAAACTTCGTAGATCTTTGATTAACGCAAAAGCCTCTCTTAACTGTTTTTGAAAGGTTAAGAAGATATAGCAAGCAAAGAGTGACCAAATAGCTCGGTGTGCCAAGATTTCATAAGGTGAGGCTTGGCTTAATGCTCGCCAATAAATTGGTAGCAGTCCCCAAATTACATATGCAGCAACGCCGTAAGTTAAACCACTTCCAACTTTATTCAATTTATTTATCTATTTAACTATCGGAAGTTTGTGAACTGAACGGCAAAGTCCCAGCCCTTGTTTTTTACCAAGGCAATTGCTTCTTGTAGATCATCTCGACTTTTGCTAGAAACTCTTAACTCTTCACCTTGTATCTGAGTTTTTAATGATTTCGGTCCTTCATCCTTTAAAAATTTTGCAATCTTCTTAGCATTCTCAGTTGATATACCCTCTTTAAAGGTTGAATTTATTCGGTAGGTCTTTCCACTAAGCATTGGCTCGCCAGTATCGAGATGTTTAAGTGAGACATTTCGTTTGATCAATTTTTCCTTTAGTACTTCAAGAGCGGCCTTGGCCCGCTCCTCGGTATCTGATTCAATTGTGATCTTCTCAGCGGTTTTCTCAATCTTGGTCCCGGTATTTTTAAAATCAAATCTGGTAGCTAATTCGCGGTCACATTGATTGAAGGCGTTATCCACCTCCATATGATCGATCTTAGATACGATATCAAAGGTGCTATCAGCCATGTTTATACTTTACTATTGATTCAATGAGATACTTAATCGAGGCGAGAATATATGGCATCAGTCAAAGTAAGACGGCGTATTCCAAACCCGATCGATCTCCTTCAACTACTCAAATTTCGTAAGCCAATATTTAATGGCCGCAAGCGCAGACTTTCCCGAGCATTAACAATTTATGATTTAAGAAGTATCGCTAAGCGCCGTACACCCCAAGCACCATTTGATTACACCGATGGTGGTGCAGATTCGGAAAGCTCTTTACAGCGCGCCAGATCTGCATTTGAAAATCTAGAGTTGTCACCACGTATTTTGCGTAATGTTAAAGAGATTGATTTAACAGTTAACATGTTAGGAAAAAACTCCAGTATGCCAATTGGCATTGCACCAACTGGTTTTACTCGCATGATGCAAACCGAAGGTGAATACGCCGGTGCATGCGCAGCACGTGATGCTGGAATTCCTTACACACTTTCAACAATGGGAACAAGATCAATTGAGGATATTGCCAGAGTTGCACCTGATGGCCGTAATTGGTTTCAACTTTATATGTGGAAGGATCGCGATCGCAGCATGGCATTGGTTGATCGTGCCAAAAAAGCTGGCTTTGATACCTTGGTATTAACTGTTGATGTGCCAGTTGCTGGTGCTCGATTACGAGATGTAAGAAATGGCATGACAATTCCGCCATCGCTAACCTCAAAGACAATTTTGAATGCAATCCCAAGACCAGCTTGGTGGTTAAATTTCTTAACAACCGATCCACTTAAATTTGCATCACTTGATACTTGGAATGGAACTGTTGCCGAGCTACTTGATTCAATGTTTGATCCAACAGTTACTTACGAGGATTTAAAATGGATTCGCAGCCAATGGCAGGGCAATTTAGTTGTCAAGGGTATTCAAAATGTAGATGATGCTGTTGAGTCTGTTAAAGCTGGCGCGGATGCAATAATTCTTTCAAATCATGGTGGTCGCCAATTAGATAGAGCACCAGTTCCGCTTCACTTACTACCCGAGGTAGTAAAAGCGGTTGGTGATAAAGCAGAGGTTCACCTTGATACTGGAATTATGCATGGTGCAGATGTTGTCGCCGCCTTAGCTGCTGGTGCTAAATTTACTTGGATCGGTCGTGCATATTTATATGGCTTGATGGCTGGCGGTAAACCAGGTGTTGATCGCTCGCTAGAAATTTTAAAGACACAGATGGTTCGAACAATGAAGTTATTAGGTGCTCGAAGTGTTTCTGAGCTAGAGCCTGATCATGTGAGATTTATTGCTAGATATCAGGATAACCAGCGATAAATAATTAACTTTTGGCAATGTGCGAGTGAAGGCTTTACACTTCACCGCGCTTAACAATCCTTGGCGGGTTGCCCGAGCGGCCAATGGGAGCGGACTGTAAATCCGCCGGCTCTGCCTTCGAAGGTTCAAATCCTTCACCCGCCACCAGTAAGGCCTTATGTGAATGAGCGTAAGTTCCATATGTAGTTGTATTCAAAACGCATTGTTCCACCAACCACTGACAAAATCTAG
>Ga0247832_1001299_pt1 | contig 45136 bp, 33 predicted proteins | sample LaCruzMarch2015__10_FD_192407 | JGI IMG/M metagenome (GOLD analysis project Ga0247832, IMG submission 192407) | Freshwater microbial communities from meromictic Lake La Cruz, Castile-La Mancha, Spain - LaCruzMarch2015_4m | ecosystem: Environmental > Aquatic > Freshwater > Lake | place: Spain... | reverse complement strand
TCGAATCCTATCACCCCGACTATCAAAAAGCCTCAGTGTTCAAAAAGAATGCTGAGGCTTTTTCTTTTTGAGCCAAGGAAAATCGAAATCAAACCTTGAGCCCAAATTTCGCAACAGGTTTGGCGTGCTACCGAACCTAGCCCAGCTCTCGCTTCCGTCGAATTTATCTCGGCGGAGCGCACAACTGAAAGCTACCAAAAATCGCGACGGACAAAAAATGGGCGGCGCTTTGTTACCTTGCGATTAAAGAACTCGAGCGACAATGCATTTCAAATAATCGGTTTCGGGGCATGACATGCAACTTGGATGATCCGGCGCCGCGCCCCGTTCTTCTAGAATTTGGACTTCGCGGTTTACACGCGTGCTGGCACCCCGAAGCATATCCCGAAAATCCTCTCGGGACACTCTTCCGGAACAGCTGCATGTAACAAGCGTGCCACCTGGATTCAGCATGCGCAACGCCAGATAGTTTAGTTTGTGGTACGCGCCGAGAGCCCTTTGAATATGGTCCCGAGAGCCCGCCAAACGAGGAGGATCCAAGACAATGGTATCAAATCGCTCTTGCGCATCCAATTTTCGTGAAAGGGAGTCAAAGAAATCAGCTTGCTCCCAAGTTATACGACCCTCCAGCTGGTTTAAACTGGCATGCCGCCGCGCGGATTCAAGAGCCCGCTCGCTGCTATCCACCGCGATGATTTCCGACGTCTTACAATGCTTTGCGATGGTAAGCGAGAAGCCACCCACATAGCAACACACATCCAATACTCGGGAATCAGGTTGAGTCCAACGAGCAGCGGCAAGTCGATTATCCCTTTGATCCAAATAGGTTCCCGTTTTTTGGCCCTCCTTCAGGTCAACGTGCCATTGAAGTCCATTCTCTTCAATCAAGACAGGTTCTTCGGGCGGCTGACCAATCAAAAAGCGACTCTCCGGTTGCATTCCTTCGCTCTTGGCGGTCCGCTCCTCGACTTGCAACGAGATACTCAAAGGACGGTAATGATGAAACAAGCGTTCGACAATGCAATCCAAGAATGGCATCAAGGCCGCTGAGGTAAGTTGGATCACCAGATGTTCCGCGTACTTATCTACCACCAGCCCACTCAACTGATCCGCCTCGCTGAATACGACTCGTAACGCTTGCTGATGAGAACCATTTGCAAGCCGGCTTCGCAACTGTATCGCTCGGTCGAGTCGCTTTTGAATCAATTCCTTCGTAATGAATTCGCTGGAGTCCCAGGTGAACATGCGAACTCGAATACGGCTGTTCGGATTGTACAATCCTCTACCGATCCACTTGGTTTCGTAGTTCACCAGGTCCACCTGCTCACCCACTGCCGGCGTCGAAGCGGGCTCAATGATAGAACTGGCCAAGATCCAGGGATGATGCCCCGAGAAGGATCGTTTGTTTTGAGATTGTAGGATAATTTGACGAAGGACGGTCACTGGACACTTTTCTGGTTCGATGGTCAAAAAGAAAACTCGAAGAGGCTAGTATATTTCGCAACCAAGCGGATGCATCCGAGGATTTAGGCCCGAGCCGCACGAAAAAGAACAAACAAAGGTAGGCCAGGTGAGCCGACTAGTCGTGTCGCAGCCGTCGCCAGATACCACTATTGAGGAATCGGCCCGGGAGCCCTATACTGGGCCCGTGATCGACCAACAAAATCCCTGAGAAAATTACATTTAGCCCAATTTGACGGCGCGACGACATGAAGAGCGAACGAAAACAAATTCAAGAATCGAACCTACTTGCTGACAAAATTGAAGCTCAGTTTGTCCAGGTGAAGAAAGCATTGCCAGCAATTCTTGCCATCTCGGCGATTGTTCTGGTTAGTTTGCTTGGCTACGGACTTTATGCCTCAATGCAGGAAACAGCTGCCGCGAAAGCTTGGACGGCCTTGTATTTTTCGGACACGGATCCGTCAGAACTGACCTCCATTTCAAGCGACTTTGCTGGCACCTCGGCGGGCCAATGGGCAAAACAAAAGGCAGGTGACGCCTACATGGCCAAAGCTTTGGAACGAGTCTACGTGGATCGCGAAGTCGCTGAGCAGTATTTCAAGCAAGCGGTCGACGAGTATCAAGCCATAACAAATACCAGCGACGTTTTCCTAAAGGAGCGTGCTTGGTTCGGTCAAGCCCAAGCCGCCGAAGGACTTGGCGATTCCGAACAAGCGGTTGCCTGTTATCGCAAGGTAACGGCCACACCTGGATTGAGCCCCGAACTGTTGGCAAGCATCAATCAGAGAATCAATTGGATCGAAAGCAAATCGGGGGAAGCGTTCTTCGCTTGGTATCAACAACGCAAGTCCGCTGTTCCTGCTTTGCAACAAGCGGAGCCTGTCAAGTTGCCATTACCCGGCGCCCCGGATTTCCAGTTCAAAGATTACCTGCCGTCTGACAAGCCAATCGAACCCACTGGTTCAACAACAGCAGAACCGACTGCAACCGAACCGACTGCGACAGCAACACCCGCCGCCGAACCCGCAACAGTACCACCTCCTGCAACGGAAGCACCTGCTACGGAAGCACCTGCCACAGAGCCGAAGTAGACGTTTTTTGTCTTTGCTGATTCTCTTCTATTGATTTGATAACCCATGTCCAGCGATGATGTTCCGGAAGAGATCCCGTTGGATGAGTTCGAATTGCCCACAGAGGTACTTCTCAAATCGAGCGATCCGATTCCACCGTCTTTAATCGACGCAGATCGCAATGTGGAATTCGTGGTCTCCGAAGAGCATTCGGGCAAAAGAGTCGATTTGGTTCTGACCTTGATGCTGGATGGGTATAGCCGAGTTTTTCTTCGAAAGATCGTTGCTGAAAACAAGGTTTTCGTAGATGGAAAGCCCGTGAAGCCCGCTTTCAAAGTCTTCGCTGGCCATGTGGTAACAATCCAGTTGCTTCCCTTGCCTCCTACAGATGGTCCGATCGCAGAGAATATTCCGCTGGACATTTTGTTCGAAGACGAATGTATGGTTATCGTGAATAAGCCACCCGGGATGGTTGTGCATCCTGCCAAGGGACACTGGTCTGGGACGTTAACTGCCGCACTTGCCTATCACTTTAAAGACCTTAGTGATGCTGGCGGACCGACTCGACCAGGCATCGTGCACCGATTGGATCGCGACACCAGCGGCGTGATCGCAATTGCAAAAACGAATGAAGTGCACTTCAAGCTCTGCGCTCAATTCGAAGCAAGAGAAGTGAAAAAGACCTATATTGCGATTGTGTCTGGTACCTTGGACCGCGACCGCGACCGCATCAGCCAACCCATTGGCCACCATCCTTTTCAACGGGACAAGATGGCTTGCCGAGCTGGCCATTCTTCCAGTCGCGATGCAGAAACTCATTTTGAAGTGATGCAACGCTTTCGAGGTTACATGATGTTGAACGTCTTTCCCAAGACCGGACGAACGCATCAAATCCGACTGCATTTAGCTCATATTGGCTGCCCTGTGCTTTGCGATCGGCTCTACGGTGGGCATGCATCGATAACGCGAGGGCAACTGCAGCGGCGATACGTCCGCGGTCTTGCACCTCAAGATAGCGATGCAGAGATCGTGCTCGAAAGGCAAGCTCTTCATGCGCATCGTCTCGAATTGGTGCACCCAAAAACCGATGAACTCATGGTCTTCGAAGCCCCAATGCCAGCGGACATGCAATACGTGCTCGAAGTGCTTAAGACCAGCTAACGCAACCTACCTTATTCCTTCAAAACCAAATCTGCTTTAGTGACTAATTGAAATTGCCGACCTAGTTTTTCGAGAGTGGTCATGGCGGCGATGAAATCCACATCTAGCGTTTGCAACTGGCTGTTAGGAACAATTGCAACTTGCCCAGCCCAAGGGTCGGGTGAACCTGGGAAGTAGATGGTTGTCCAATCGCCAGTAGTCCGCTCCACTTCGATGCCCAGGCGATAGCAACCATCATATCCACGGACCAAGGCGGTCTTGAGTTCGGACTTAAAATGGTCCCCTCCAATGTTTCCCGACAATCTATCCTTCACAATGGTGTAACGAGGAAAAGCGATCTGAAGCTGTTTCTCGATCCGTTCGGTGAAACGTTTTGCAAACGATCTTTGAGCGATTAGGCCAGCCAAAAAACAGCTTACAACGACCGCGACGAGGCCAGCAACGAACAGCAAAACATGGCCCCCAACCGCTTGAATCGGCACAATGGCTTCGAGCGACTTTGCTGCCACAATGCAGAACTGTCCCAGTTTCACCAGAAAGCTTCCAATGATGATCAGTGGGAGAAGAAAAAAAATGCCACCGATTGCGGTCGCCTTTAGAAATTCCAGTTTTCCCGATACGTTCTTTTGTGTCTCCACGGTCGTTACGATCTTTCTAGGGACTGACTAAGGCGATCCATATCGTAATCCACCATGATGCGAACCAATTCATGCATCTTTGTTTTCGCAGTCCAACCGAGAACGCGTTGAGCCTTCGAAGCATCCCCCAGTAGTGATTCTGCATCGGCAGGCCGAATGAATCGTTGGTCTAGTTCAATAAATTCGTTCCAATCGAGCCCCACGTGGCTGAAAGCTGCTTCCGCAAACTCGCGTACGGAATAGCTTGTTCCCGTCGCTAGCACGTAATCATCGGGCTGGTCATGCTGGAGAATCCGCCACATGGCTTCTGCATATTCCTTGGCATATCCCCAATCTCGAGCTGAATCAATCGAGCCAAGCATCAACTTGGATTGTAATCCAAGCTTGATCCTAGCAGCCGCAAGGGTAATCTTCCGAGTGACAAAGTTCTCAGCGCGGCGAGGACTTTCGTGGTTGTAGCAAATCGCATTGCAGAAGAATAATCCATGAGAATCTCGGTAAACCCTTACCATCTGCGTCGCAAATGACTTCGCGCATCCATAGGGCGAGTTAGGATTCTGAGGGGTGTCTTCATCTTGAGGCGAGACCGTGGGGGTTCCAAATATTTCCCGGCTACTCGCATGCAAAAATCGTGGATTGTTGGATTGATCTCGCAGGATCTCCATGATGCGAAGCGTACCCATGGCCGTTAGGTCGCATGTACTTTCTGGAATCTCAAAGCTCAAACCCACGTGCGATTGACCTGCTAAGTGATAAAACTCGATCGGCGCCGTCTGAGCAATAATGCGGCGAATCGAGGTTGGGTCCGTTAGGTCGGCATAGTGCAAAAACAATCGCTTCCCGTAAATGTCCGGATCGTTGTAATGGCTTAGCAAACGGGGGCGGTCCAAAGAACTACTGCGACGGACGATTCCATGAACCATGTACCCTTTTTCCAGCAAGAGCTCGCACAAGTAAGAACCATCTTGGCCAGTGATGCCAGTGATGATTGCAGAGGGCGGAAGATTCATTCGGTACCTTATGCGCGGTGAAGTAAAAACGGTTTAGGAAGCGGAGCCATCTTTGCCTAACTTTTTCTTTTTCGCTTTGACTTTAGGCTTCAGGATAGGCGTTAGTTCGTCCACGAACGCTTGGGCATCGCTGAAGCTTCGGTAAACACTGGCAAAACGAACAAAAGCAACTTGGTCCATTTCGCGTAAGTATTCCATGCAAAGGTTTCCGACCTCTTCGCTGGTGACTTCTTTTTCGTAGTTATCGAGAATATGCGATTCGATTTCGGCGGCCAGTTTCTCGACCGCCTCAGGCTCGAAAGTACGTTTCCAGCAGGCTGCTCGCAAGCCTCGCTCTATTTTGGCGCGACTGAAATCTTGGCAGGTTCCATCCCGCTTGCGGACCTGCAAAAGACCTTCTACTCGTTCGTACGTGGTAAACCTGCGCCGACATTGGTTGCAAAAACGACGTCGGCGAATCGCCTTTCCGTCTTCCACGATTCGGGAGTCGCGGACACCATCATTGTCGCTGTAGCAGTATGGGCATCGCATGAAGGATGATGACTTGTTGAAACGTGAGAGATTTTACGAAGCGAAGCGACTTTTTCCCACACCGCTAACAGCTTTGCCTATGTTCCAACATTGGTACCCCTGGGCTTCCACGATGGACTTAATGTTTGCGGCGTAATACGGGCTTACGATCAATACTAACCCAATCCCCATGTTGAAGACATGGTCCATTTCATTTTGTTCTATACCGCCAAGTCGAGCGATCCAATCAAAAACAGGCAAAACATCCCACGATCCTCGTTCGAAAACTAGGTCCACATTGGAAGGCAGGATCCGCTCTGTGTTTTCCAGAAGCCCACCACCGGTGATGTGCCCAATCCCGTGGACAACGTTTTTGATCCGGTAATGGCTCAGGACCGCGCGCGTCAAGCGGCTGTAAATCAAGGTGGGGGTCATTAACGTCTTACCGACCGTGCCACCAAGCTCTTCCACATGCGTGTCCATGCTCAAGCCTGCCGCTTCAAAAACCACTTTGCGAACGAGACTGAATCCGTTCGAGTGGATACCGGATGAGTTCACGCCAAGAATCACGTCGCCCGGTGCAATTTCCTTGCCCGAAATAAGATTCTTTTTCTCTACTACGCCAACGCAGAAACCAGCAAGGTCGTAATCGTCCTGTTGGTAAAGGTCTGGCATGATGGCTGTCTCGCCCCCCAGTAGACTGCACTCCGCATCGATACAACCGTCCGAAATCCCCTTGACGATCTCTTCCAGCAAGGGCGGATTGTCTTTGGACATGGCGACATAGTCCAAGAAGAAAAGAGGCTCCGCCCCCGTGCATAGAACATCATTGACGCACATCGCGACAAGATCGATTCCAACCGTTCCGTGGTACCCGGCTTTGATAGCCACCTTCAGTTTGGTTCCTACGCCATCCGTTCCCGAAACCAAGATTGGTTCTTGGTAGTTCCTTGAAAAAATGGACTTTGCAAAATCCAGTGCATACAGGCCTGCGAATCCACCGTCGTTTCGGACGACGCGCGGGGTGAACGTGCGATGCATCAAGCGAGGCAAACGCTGCATGGCTTGATCGTAAAGCTCGAGATCTACACCGCTGTCTTTGTACGTAATAGCCATTGGCTAGGAAAAAGCTTCGTTGGGGTTGTGTGACCAGAAAAAGGCATTATCCCGTTTTCTTCAGATAAATAAAGTATGTGATCCCATCCCCTTTCCAAAAGGGTCAACCATTTGCAAAAGAAGCGTAATTTCTTGGAAGAACGACTCGAAAGGTACTTCCGCATCCCAATTGGCTCTTGAGCGTGATGTCGCCACCCAAGAGTCGGCAAAGCTCCCGGACAATCGAGAGCCCGAGTCCGGTTCCGGAAAATTCTCGGGTGAGTCCATCCGCCCCGCCGATTCCGCTCGCCTGGCGGAATTTTTCAAAGATCACTTCATGGTCCGTTTCCGCCACCCCAACCCCTGTGTCCGAAACGGACATAAAAAAATCGCTCTCGCTTAACCATTCGCAACTGACCGTTACCAACCCACCTTCGGGGGTGAACTTGATGGCGTTCGTAAGGAGATTCGTCAAGATTTGTTGCAATTTTCCTTGGTCCTGTGAGATTCGCATTTCGGTTTGCGACGAATCGACTCGCAGGTCAATGTTTTTGTCTTCGGCCATCTTTCGAAGGATTTCGCATTGCGATTCCATCACAGAAAGAACGCAGAACTCGGTCGGCCTGACTTCCATTTTCCCGGCCTCCACCTTGGCCAAGTCCAAAATGTCGTTGATCATGTCTAGAAGAAGCCGGCCACTGCTCTGGATATTGGAGGCGTAGCGACGCTGTTTGTCCGTAAGCGTTTCAAAGCCCTGCAGCACTTCACTGAACCCCAAAATGCTGTTCAGAGGCGTACGAAGTTCGTGGCTCATGTTCGCCATAAAATCTCCCTTCAATCGATTTGCTTCGAACAATTGCAAATTGACTCGAGCAAGCTCATCGACCCGTAAATCCAACTGTTTATTGACCGACTGAAGCTGGTCTTGCGTCTCGGTCAAGTGACGGAGCATACGATTGAACGATTCCGCCAATTCAAAAAACTCATCCTCAGTCTCTAATTGAAATCGAAGCTTCGTATCCCCCCGCGTGATTTCCTCCGACACTTGCTTGAGGTAGCTAAGCGGACGAATCACTAGGCTCTTCAGGACCCAATGGATGAAAAACAAGGAAGTTGCTAACGTGCATATGGCGATCGACGTCAGAATCGAATAGCTCCACATGCTCAAAACACGTGTGTTGCTGTAGGGCATCTGAACGCGCATGACCCGAAACGGAGACTTATGCTGTGGATTCGCATGACAGGTCAAGCAATTTGGATCAAATGCGATGGGGTGGTAGTAAAGATAAAATCCGTCGGACTGCACCATTTCTTCAAAAACATACGATTTAGGGCTCGTCACCTGGGGAACGAGCGACGCGGCGTCCTGTAACACCGCCTTATCCTGAACGATTGCAGCCTCGCTGGTTTGCATGTTGGCTCGGTCGTTTCCTGGGTTACCTGGGTTGTCACTAGCGGAATGGCTGGGCAGGACCGCTGGGGCAGCCCCCATTTCGGTCTTGGCGGGCGTGTTCGCAAGCTCTATCTCCGCTAATCGCTGAAAGATCCGGTTGAGTTTCGGGAGATCGTCTCCGGTCGCGACCGGAGCGGCAAGCGATTCGTGTTCCATATTGTCGTCAATGCGAAGAATCTGATACCGAATGCTGTTTTCCAGCATGTACCCCTTCAAAAGCTCTAGTATTTGAGTTCGACGATTCTGAGCTTGAATGACTCCTGGGTCGAGAAGACTCACCGAACCCGCCGGAACTTGGCTAAAAACGTTGATATGCTTCCAGCCAATCACCGAATTGGCATAGTCACGGGCAGACTGTCGCGTCGTTTCCATCACTAGCCGGGAAGCCACGATCTGGACGGCGACAAAGGCTACTAAAAGCGAACCAAGTAACGCCAACCCTAGAAAAAGAAGGCACTTTCGCTCCAGCGACCAATTGCCTACTAGCGATTTTAAAAAGCGATTGGCCATTTTGGTAAATGTTTCGGAGCGTGAAGAACAGCAGCTATAGACGTTACGTTCGGCGTTTCGTACATCGGATTTGCATGAATCTAAAGCATTTGGGAAATCAAGGACAGATTCCTAGACCAGTTCTTCCGAACTTCCATTTTGCGTAACTGCTTCGTTTTTCCCATTCGGTACAAATTCCTTGCGGGTATCCCGCGATTGAATTACCATTGCATTGTTCGTCCGGTTGTGCCGGTTTTGCTGACTTTTTGCATTACATCAGAGATTTTAAAAGAGGAGTTGGGTTCATGTCCAAGCCGTTCACATATTGGGTTCGACTCGCATTGGTCGCAACGCTGTGCACGCTCATTACGTTCACGCCGGTTTCCGCCGGACGCTGGATGGACAGACTGCTCCATCGTGACGCTTGTAAACCAGCTGCAGACGCGTGCTCGGTGGTTGAGTGCGAACCAGCATGTATTGTTGTCCCTGCCTGCGAAACACCTTCGCCATGTGTGGCTTCGGTTCCTTGTGCTCCAGCAACAGTGAGCGCATGCGATTCAGCTCCTGCCGAACTCGCTTGCCCAGCGGTGGTTTCACCTGCTCCAGCATCCGAAACAAAAACGGAAACCCCTTCGGCCTCGGACGTTCCTCCAGCACCTACAAATACTGTTAAACCCCTGGAAGTAGCTCCCCCTCCTGCGACTCCAACGGTTGCTCCCCCGGTCACTCCACCTGCTGTCGACCCGGTTCCAGCCGTTGTGGAGCCAGCCGTTGTGGAGCCAGCTGTGGTTGAGCCAGCTGTGGTTGAGCCAGCGGCCGAAGCACCTTTGGCAGAACCAGAGATGGCACCCGTGGAACCCGAGCCAGCAATCGTCGAGCCTGAGCCAGCTGCTTTGGCTCCCGATGATGCAATGCCGGTTGAAGACGCCGCAGCTCCAGCAGAAGTTGCTGAGCCAGTAGACCTCGAACCAATCATGGAAGAGCCCGCTGCAGTTGAACCGCCTGCAGCTGAGCCAGATGCCGTAGCACCGATCGACGATTTGTTTGGCGAGCCCGCAGCAGAACCTGCAGCCGGCGATGCATTGGCTGAACCAGAAATGGCCCCCGAAGTTGAACCAGCGGTCGAACCAGCTGCCGAACCAGACATGGAAGCCGAACCAGCGGCCGACCTCGACGCACTCTTCGGCGACGAACCTGCAGCAGCCGCAGCGGATGAACCGGCAATGCCTGACGCCGACCCTGCAGCAGAACCTATGGCTGACAACGATCTGTTTGGTGAACCTGCCCCCGAGGCCGCAGCAGAAGAACCTGCAGCCCCAGCCGAAAATGCAGATGCAGCTCTAGATGGCCTATTCGACGAAGAAGTTAAGCCAGAGGCAGATCCAATAGACGCGCCCGCTAAGGATGCAAACGAGCCGGATCTTGAAGAGCTCTTCGGTAAGCCCATCACGACCGATTCATCGACCCCAAAAGGCCTGGATGACACCGCACCGATCGATGAACCAGCTGTCCCGAACACTGCTCCGAAGACGAAAGTGTCATCCCCCAATGACGATGATGCTGCCCTAGATGCTCTGTTTGGTGTTGGTGCTGCTGCTCCAGCTCCGAAGTTTGAGGGTGCTGAGTACCGTCAATGGGTTGATAACACAGGTGCCTATTCGGTGAACGCTCGGCTCGCTGTGATTTTCACCGACAAGGTCAAGTTGATGAAAGAGAACGGAAGCTTCACAACCGTTCCACTCGCTCGCCTAAGCGAAGCGGATTTCGGATACGTTCAATGGGTTGCATCCAGCATGACCAACGAAAGCGCTTCCATGTTGGTCAAGACGGACTCCTCCCCGACGAACGCTGAAAGCACCCGATAAGTCGATTGTTCGCAAGGGCAGTCCACAGCCGCGGGCGCTAGCCGCAACACCTATTTTTGCAGGAATCCCTATCGCGGCTAGCGCCCGCGACTCAGGGTGAATCATCAGGGAGACAAGGATTGGTTCCTATGGCGTTCTTTCGAAGCAAACGAAAGCCGGTTGAAGCGAAGGCTTTGCGACCTGGGGACAACCAGCCCAATCCAACCGTCCCCGCGCACATCGCGATTATCATGGACGGGAACGGCCGCTGGGCTCAGTCCCGTGGTCTTCCTCGTGTGGAAGGCCACCGCCGTGGAGCACAATCGGTTCGTAGGATTTCGGAAGCTTGCCGCGAACTAGGGGTACGTTACCTTACCCTCTATTGTTTCTCTCATGAGAACTGGAAACGCCCCAAAGAAGAGCTCGATTTCTTGATGGGTTTGCTCAAAAAGTTTCTGGTCCAAGAACGCCCTACGCTCATCAAAAACGACATCCGCCTATGCGTCATCGGCCGCCGCGAAGGGATCCCGCCGGACGTACAAATAGAAATGGACCGTTCCCTGGAAGCAAGCAAAGACGGAAAGTCGCTTACGCTGTGCCTTGCCATCAATTACGGATCCCGACAAGAAATCCTAGATTCCGTTCTCGCAATTGTGGCAAAAGTCCAGTCCAAGGAACTATCGAGCAAGGACATCGACGAATCAACCATTGCGGAGCATCTTTACACGGCCGGTATGCCCGATCCTGATCTGCTGATCCGAACAAGCGGCGAAATGCGTATCAGCAACTACCTGTTATGGCAAATCAGCTACAGCGAACTTTGGATCACCGAAAAAGCATGGCCAGAATTCGACAAACCGGACCTGATCCAGGCAATACAAGATTACCATCAACGAGATCGACGATTCGGCGGCATCGCTTAAAAACCCTTTGAAGTAGGATAACCCATGCAAACCAACCACTGCCCCAATCGACGTCAAATCCTTTTGCAAGGTGCAAGTGCTCTCGGGACACTGGGCCTATCCCCCGCTTTCTTCCCGACAGCACACAGCGCTGAACTGGAACGAAAACGCTTGCTGTTTTTCACCAAGAGTTCTGGGTTTCAGCATAGCGTGATCACTCGAGACGGAACGGAACTTGCCTACGCCGAGCGGATCGTGACGGAACTTGGAAAGAAAAACAACATCGACGTCTATTGCTCCAAAGATGGCCGGATTTTTGATAAGGACTACGATCAATTTGACGGTTACTTTTTTTTCACCTCGCTCGACCTGACCACCTCCGGTACAGACCAGCAGCCACCCATGACAATTCAAGGCAAACAAAATTTGCTCGAGTCCATTGCAGGTGGAAAAGGTTTCGCGGGCGCGCATGCGGCCTCCGACACGTTCCATTCGGAAGGCGATCGCTTCGAAGGCCAAGCGACGCCAGATCCCTATATTCAAATGATCGGTGGCGAGTTTATTCGCCACGGTCGGCAACAAGAAGCTACCATGCGAATTGCTTCCAGCACCTTCCCTGGCTTACCCAACAAAAACGACGCGGAGACAACCAAATCATTTCGGCTCAACGATGAATGGTACAGCCTAAAAAACTTCGCTCCGGACATGCACGTGATTTTGGTGCAAGAAACCGAAGGCATGGTCGATGCGGACTACAAACGACCCGCGTACCCAGCAACTTGGGCTCGCAAACATGGGCAAGGACGAGTTTTTTACACGTCGATGGGACATCGAGAAGATGTGTGGCCCAATCCCATTTTTGAATCTTTGCTTTTGGGTGCCTTCAATTGGACGCTTCGTCGCGTAGAAGCCGAAATCCCCTCGAACCTAGAAACCGTCTGTCCCAAAGCATCTACGTTGCCAAACCTAAAATAGCAAAGTAAGCAATCACGCGATGTTTATTGGGTGAATCGGCAATTCACCTGCGGGTTTACGACAATACCGTTCAATGAAGCACTGAACTGCAGTGATTTCGTTTAACCGTCAGCCGTAGGCATACGTGAATGGCAGTAAGTACGCCTTCGGCTGACTGTTAAATAATTGATGGAACGGTATTGGGTTTACTGATCCGCTAAAGCTAGCCGCGTTGAGTTTGCTTGCGCTAGACATGTGGTCGCGGCAATCGCGTTTTAGATGCTGCGCATTTTGGCTTTCGATCGTACTCGTACTCGAATCACGCCGGCCGAGTACGAGTACCGCAGGTGCTGAGTACGAGTACGAAAAGCCACGTTTCGAATTAGTGCGGTGATTGGGATTCCGGTTTTTCGCAACACCAAAACCATTGCCCGCGATTCACGCATTCCCAATGAGTTCGCAAAGGCATTCCCATTCTAAATAGGCGATCCGTCCAACTGCCTCCTCATGCTCCGAGCCTGAATGGGAACTGGAACTCAAATGCTCATGGGCCGATACGAATTCTGTGGGTAAATACACACCCTGTTGAAGCACCTTCAGCTTTGTCGCGACGTCCGACAGCCCTTCCTGTGCCACTCGATGAACAACGGCATTCGATAGCAATTGCATCCATCGTTGATCCTTGGCATGTCGAAACCAATACTTTGCATTCCAATAGTCTCCCTCTAGACGATGAACGACTCCGTGCAAGTAGCTGCCGCTTTGTGTTGAATCGTCTTGGACGATTTCATGTGCCGGTTCGATAATTCCAACGCGAAGCCAAAGCAATGCGGCAATCAACGAATCTGCCGGCACTTCGGATCCTGCAATCAACCTCGCCAAGTCGGCTCCTTCTTGCGACGTCGCACCCGGCATCCTTGCCCGAAGCGGAACAACGCGAGGAAGGGAATGGAGCCAATCAAGAATTTTTTCGTTTTTCGGAAATGCTTTCATTCGAATATCTTATCAATTTTTTTCGCCGACTCGAAGCTTGTCTTAATCGAAAGGCGTTTTGCGAGATCTGTGGCCAGATCCACTACCAGAAAATGCTCTTTACCCAGATTGCGCCGTTGTGCTAGGCTCCTTAATGACCCACGGCGCATCGAATGGATCGAGCGCTTAGTATAAGGAATCTGAAGAGGGAGGAACCCTAAATGCATATCAATCGATTGGACATCGACCGTAAAAACTCGGCGGAACATCTCCAAGTTGGACCGCTCAGCAGTGGATTAAACGCAATCTATGCACCCATCCCAGGCGGTAGCGATACGCTCGCTCGATTTGTGCGAACTCTTCTCTTTCGCGGTAACGACGCCCTCGCAACGTACGACGATGATTTTCAGAACGCCCTGGATGGTTCGATGCAATGGGTGGATGCTTCCGGCCACATTCGTATGATGTCCACCTCCTCTGGGGCCTCTCAATCACCGAACCGATTTTTGCATTCCCCTCTGCATCCGTCGGAACGCCCCATTCACGCAGACGACAGTCTACGACTTAGCGGTCTTGGCAACATACTCACCGACGGCGACGATCGCGATCAGCGATGGGACGAACTGCGAGGCGATATCTTGGGCATGGTTTTCTGTAGCCCTCTCGGAACCGTTTCTCCAGAGAAGCTTTGGTGGGCTGCAAGCCGACTGGGTGTTCACGATCATGCGAAATCAGAGTTGGACGAAGGTTACCAACGTCTAAAGGCAGAAGAACAAGATTTGCTCGATCGGCTTCGCCATGTCGAAAACGTCGATCATGACCGCGCTTGGTGGTCGATTGAACGAGACCGCTTGGCAGCTGAAATCCAACATGTGCACAGCATGAACGCAGCGGCTCCAGCAGTCGCTTCACAGCGTCCTTCTGATGCTGCTCCGTTGCCGCTTCGTGAACGCCTCGCATCGATCCAAATTGAAATCTCGAACCTTCGTGCCAAGATTCAAGAACTGGTTATCAATGACGCAAATCTAAAGCTCGATTCGCATCGACGAGATGATCATCGCATGAATTTTGCGAATGTTTCCATGCATCCATCATCGAACTTGTCCTCTCCGCATCATGGGCGCCCTAGCACCAACCGCTCCGAGTTCGAACTGGAACGCAACCGTCTTCAAACTCGTGTCGAACATCTGCTTGCCGAACAGGCAAACGTCGAAATGCTCATTCGAAACGCGTTGAGCTCTGCAAGCACAACCTCCCCCGTTTACCGACACTGGGACGATGCCCAACTGCGCGAGCAACATTCGCATGCCGTAGAAATGATTCGTCGCTGGGATCGCCGCGTTCAAGCTCATCGCCGTCTAGAAGAAATCCAATCGCATCTGAAAACCAGATCACCCTACCGACGTACCACCGACGGCTCCCTGATTCCAAAAGTCGAAAAGTACCTGCGCGATATGACCTCCGGTACCGCTCGCCAATTGCCTGTTTGGGCGGTAGAAGCTTCCTACCTACAGAACTCGGATAACTTCTCGGATGCATACCATGCCGTGAACCATCGCACCGCAGCTTCAACCAGTCGATCCGAATTCTACGACAGACTGGTTCCCGCAGAAAACACTCGTCATCGAAAACTTGTCGACCTTGCGATCCGCTTAGCCATCGCTGATGCCGCCGTTGCGAGAATCGGGCGAATCCCAATGCTGCTGGACGATTCCATCAACGCCTTCCAAGGGGACGCGTTGGAACAAGTCCTTCACGTGTTGGCAACTTTCTCTCGCGATGGACGCCAGCTTCTAATCTCAACGAATGACGAATACACAGCTCGTCGAATTGCAGCTCATGGTGGAACCGTGTCGCGGATGCAAGAAATCATGCGGTTTGCCCGTCCAAACTTAGTTCTCGATGGAGCACCAGAAGTAGGACTTCATCCCTCACTTCGCCATGCTTCAGCCATGTTGCCGGTTACCGACGGACGATCCTGGCGAGTGATCGGACTTGATTCTCCCAACGGAGAGATCATCGAAATCAATCGCCAACTCACTGGATTAGCTAACGAGCAATCGACCTACTCTTGGTGGCACCCAGAGCTCCAATCCCGAACCAGCCATTCGACCAAGTTCGTCGAAACAGCGACCAGCTCCAACGCTCGCCGAACCTTTCTGCAACCTGAAAGCCTCGTCTCCGAAGCTCCAGGAGTGGACCGCGAATTCACGCGTCGTCTCAATTCCCAAGGCATCTACCGAGTCGGTGACTTGCTGCGAAGCAACGCCTCTTCGCTGGGGGCAATCATTCGCGTCGATGCAGACATGCTAGAGCAAGTTCAGAATGTCGCCGATTTGATGTGCGGAACACCGATGCTACGCGCCTTCGATGCCCAAGTTCTTGTCGGATGCGGAATCAATCGCCCTGGCTTGCTCCGGGACATCGGGGCTGGCGATCTTGTGGCTCGCGTCGAATCCTTCTTAGAAAGTTTCGCCGGTCAGGATTTGGTCCGTCGCGGAAGCTCGTTCGAGGTGTCGCGCATCCACGGCTGGTTGGCAGACATGAAACGAACCATCAACCAACGTCGCAATCCAAGGGACAACGAACGTTTTGATCACCAACCTTCACTTGGGCGTTCCGCGGATCGTTCGAACGATCCCACAAAACATACCCGGTTCGACAAATCGCACACTGAACCACAAATGCGTCCACGCGTGGTCCGCTCTTCACAATACGACGATGCTAGTTCGCAACCAACAACTCGGCCAGTGCGAACCACGGCAGCGACGCAGAACGGATCAGCTTCTCAATGGAAGTTCTATCTCGATATCGAAAGTCCAATTGTCGACGCGCCCAGCATCGGCCCTCGCATGGCCGAAAAGCTAACTCCGCTCAACGTACTTTCGATCGGCGATTTGATCGCGTCCGACACTGCTTCGCTCGCAGCGCAACTCGCTGACAAAAGCGTTTCCGCTGATACCGTTGCCCAATGGCAGCACCAAGCCTTGCTCGTTTGCCGAATTCCAAACTTACGAGGGCATGACGCCCAACTCTTGGTCGGGTCGGGATACACCACCGCCGAACAGGTCGCTGCCGCTGATCCGGCTTCCCTATTCGACAAAGTGACTCGATTTGCGAGCTCCAAATCAGGTGTTCGAATCCTGCGAGGATCGACTGCGCCGGACTTAGCCGAAGTGACCGACTGGGTACAGTGGTCTCAAAATTGCCGAGCCATTCGAGCCGCCTAATTGAATTCGATGTGTACTTAAATCGCCGTTGTCTCTTCAAACCCCAAAACAAGTTCATGTTTTGGTAACAACCTCGACAGGAAATCACCATCATGCAAATCTCCGTTGACGAAATCACTCGGATGCAGGAAGAATGCGTCGCACGTTGGCATCTGGAGCCAATTGCAAACACCTATTCAGTAAACGGAAACGTGGAAAGCCTTCTCGCGATCGCTTGCCAACAACACCAATTCAATTACCAACTTTGGCACGAAGAAGATATCGCGCGCAGCCACGATGTATCCGACTCCCAAATCGCCATCGTCAAGCGAAACATCGATCGCTTCAACCAAGCTCGCAATGACTGGATTGAGCGCATCGATGATTGGATAACAGCGGATTTGTCACAACTGTCCGTGACACCTCACGATGGTGCACGGCTAAACACCGAAACGCCCGGCAGTGCCATGGATCGCTTGTCGATTATGTCGCTTCGCATCCATCATCTGGTGGAACAACTCTCTCGAGATGATGTTGATGACTCACACTTTGAGAAAGTCAACCACAGGCTCGCGATTTGTCGTCTCCAACGACAAGATCTAGCGCAGTCGCTTAAAGAACTTCTTGAAGATATCTACGCTGGCGCCAAACGTCATCGAACCTATCGTCAAATGAAAATGTACAATGACCCGACTCTAAATCCCTATCTTTATCAACGCAAACAGTTGGCCTGAATTGTTCATGCAGAATCATACCGAAACCTTCAACCCTATCCACGACTCTCTTGCTTCCTGGGTTGAACGGATGGCACAGCACTGCGGTGCTGATGAGGTCCAATGGTGTGACGGCTCCCAAGCCGAATGGGATCGATTGACAGACTTGCTTGTCCAATCCGGAACCTTCATTCGACTCAATCCAAACTTACATCCCAATTCGTTTCTTGCACGAAGCAATCCGTCCGATACGGCTCGGGTAGAAGACCGAACGTTTGTTTGCTCCCTACGCGAAGTGGACGCGGGACCGACCAACAACTGGCGCTCGCCCGAAGCCATGCGAGAGACGCTGCACGAAAAATTTTCGGGCTGCATGCGTGGACGAACCATGTACGTGGTCCCCTTCTGTATGGGGCCGCTGGAAAGTCCGTTGGCTCTGGTCGGTATTCAGTTGACGGACTCCCCCTACGTGGTGGTGAACATGCGTATCATGTCCCACATGGGCAGCGATGTCCTGAAGAAACTGGGCAGTTCCGGAAACTACATCCCTTGCATGCACAGCATTGGCGCTCCGCTCGCACCCGGTCTAGCCGACGTTCCATGGCCATGCAATGAAGAGAAGTACATTGTCCATTTCCCGGAATCCCGCGAGGTTTGGTCTTTTGGAAGCGGATACGGCGGAAATGCACTCCTAGGCAAAAAGTGTGTTGCCTTGCGTATCGCAAGCGCCATCGCTCGCGATGCCGGTTGGATGGCCGAGCATATGCTGATCATGGGTCTGGAAACCCCAGAGGGAACGAAAACGTATTTGACGGCTGCCTTCCCCAGCGCGTGTGGAAAAACCAACTTGGCCATGATTGTACCCCCCGAAAGCTATCGTCAGCTCGGTTGGAAAACGACCTTGGTAGGGGACGATATCGCTTGGCTTTGGCCTGGCAAAACTGGAAAGCTACACGCCATCAATCCGGAAACCGGTTTCTTCGGTGTCGCCCCTGGAACATCCTGGCAATCAAACGCCGCTGCCATGCAATCGATGTCGCGTAATACGATCTTCACCAACGTTGCCCTTACCGACGAAGGGGGCGTATGGTGGGAAGGGCATTCCGAGCCTCCTGCTCACTTGATCGATTGGACCGGATTGGATTGGACTCCTAATTGCGGGCGACTCGCTGCGCATCCTAACTCCCGTTTCACAGCCCCAGCCGGTCAATGCCCAAACATCGATTCGCATTGGCAAGATCCAGACGGAGTGCCGATCGATGCAATCGTTTTCGGCGGCCGTCGCCCAACCACCATGCCTCTGGTCTTCCAAGCCTTTGATTGGACGCACGGTGTCTTCTTGGGTGCAACTCAAGGTTCTGAAACAACCGCAGCCGCTACCGGCAACGTGGGTACGGTGCGACGCGATCCGATGGCCATGCTTCCCTTCTGCGGATACAACATGGGTGACTATCTTGGCCACTGGCTAGAGATGCGCAAAAACATACAACGCCTGCCCCGTATTTTCCATGTGAATTGGTTCCGAAAGAATACCAACGGTAAGTTCTTATGGCCCGGCTTCCGAGAGAACCTACGAGTCCTGGAATGGATCGTCCTACGATGCCAAGGAAAGATCGCTGGTCACGAAACACCCATCGGCTGGATACCAGACTGGAAAAGCTTTTCCACCGAAGGCCTGGATGACTTCAATCGCGAACTCTTCGACGAAGCAATGAGCTTCCGAAATGAAGAATGGCTTGCTGAGATCACCAGCCAAAATGACTTCTTCTTAAGGCTCTATCATTCGATGCCCAAAGAGCTCATGTGCCAACGTGAATTGTTTATGGCACGGATGGCCTAAAGGGAACGATCACACCCCGACATCCACTTCAACAACAATGCCATTGTTCTTCAGCCGACCAGCTAGGTTGCAACAGGAACAATTCATATACAGCGTCTCGTTGTATTGCACTTGGCCGAAATTCTGAACTGATTGCTCGTCGTGAATATGCCCAAACGCATGGTAGAGCGGCTTGATGCGCTGCTCGACATGCTTGCGAAGCGACTTGGAACCAACATGTATCATATTCTCGGACTCCATGTCACGCGTCACATCCAAAATGCCCTTGGGTGGCCCGTGCGTCATTAAAATGTCGATGTCGTCCGGGATCGTTGCCCAAACTTCGTCCAGCTCAGATCGCTCCCTCATGTACGCCCAATCGAAAAACGTGGGGGTGTAGGGAGAACCAAATAGCTTTAGCCCCGACCACTCGAGCTGCTGATGGATCAAAAAATGGACGGCAGGATAATCCGTTGGTTTCACCAGCCCCTTTTCGATCGCGGTCGAGTGATTGCCTGGGACGAAAACTTTGTTGGGGGTAGGCAACGCACCATACCAGCCAAAAAACTCACGCGATTCAGGTTCATTGAACCAAGCATTTCCATTGTTGGACTCGTCGCCACAATGAATCACCATGTCAACGTCGGGAACTGCAAGCGCTTCATGCTGACCATGCGTATCCGAAATGAACCAAATAGATCGCTTCAAAGAAAAGCTCTTTCGACGCTAAAGACGCGTTAAATCTGTGATTTTTCATTACACAATGCCTTGCAAATCAAAGCTTCCGCCTTCAAAACCCAGCAAGTCTTAGAATTATAGCAGGCACCGACTACAATGGGGGACCACGTCGGCATCGCCGAAACCGCCCTCCACTCCATCCCGTCCCGACTCATGCGAGAATTCTCGACCACACGCCTGCTCTTTTGGTCCACCCGCCAAACCTACCCGTCTAGTTCCATTCTCGCCGCTTTGGCGATAGGCCTCGTGCTGGGCTTGGGGTGCACCCCCGAAAATGCCCCAAAGGAACAGAAACCCGTCGAGCAGGTCCAAGTCCACGGACAAGCATTCACGGTCCAACCAAAAGTCTGGCCGAAACTCTTCAAGTGCCAAGGCTCATTGGTCGCGGATGAAACAACCACCGTTGGCTCCAAAGTCGCAGGTCAAATCTCCAGCGTGCCCGTAGATCTTGGGGACGTTGTCGCCAAAGACGACGTCTTGGTGCAGCTGGACTCCTCCGAATATGTCTTGCAAGCCCGCCAAGCGGAAGCTCAGTTGCTGCAGGCGCGATCGGCGGTTGGCCTGAAACCGGACGACCCGCTCGAAAAGCTGGACACCGACAATGCCCCTCCCGTTCGTGAAGCACGAGCCATTTGGGACGAAGCCAAAAAAGCCGTGATTCGTCTTCGCGAACTAGCAAGCCGCGACGCCATCTCCGATACCGACCTTGATCTTGCCGAGTCGGCAGAACGAGTTGCTTCGGCTCGATTTTCGTCCGCTCAAAACGGAGTCCGGGAAAAGATCGCGTTGATCTCCGTCCAATCCGCTCTTCGCGATCTTGCTAACCAACGTTTACGCGAAACCACCATACGGGCTCCGTTCGCTGGCGTTATTGAATCACGATTCATCGCCACAGGGACCTACGCTCAAGCGGGCCAAGCCTTGATGACGATCGCCCGAACAAGCGTGCTTCGTTTTCGAGGAAGCGTACCAGAACGTTACGCTCAGCAAATCCAACTCGGGCAAAGCATCTCTCTCGATTTTGATCTCAGCGATCAACAACGCACAGTCTCGATCACTCGCATCAGCCCAAGTCTCGATCCCGCCAATCGGTCCCTTGTTTTTGAAGCCAACATCGACAACGCCGATAGCAAGCTACGAAGCGGACTGTTTGCCGAAGGTCTGATTGTCATTGAACCTGAAGCCACCGCCACCGTCATCCCCATATCTGCTCTGGTTCGATTCGCAGGTGTCGACAAAGTGTGGAAGATTGTCAACGGAAAACTTGTTGAGCAATATGTAAGCCTCGGAAGGCAGGAAGAGGATTGGATTGAAATCCAATCAGGAATCAACGAAGGGGATCAATTGTTGCTCAACGGCAAAGATGGTCGACTGGGTGTCTTTGTAGAGAAATCGGATTCGTAATCCCCAACGCGACGGTGGGACTTGTGCCTACCTTCGCAACAGGTTCTGTACCCTAACTTGCCCCCCATTCTCTCTTCTTGAAAAGCATCTGTCGAAAAATGTGGGGCGAAAAATTTCAGGACCTCAGCCCAGCGGGCGGCATTTCCCTGCCGGTGGTGTAAACCACCGGTGCAATGAAGCGCAATGAACCAAGCCCAGAGGTCGAGACACCGGTCAGTCAGTCAAGCCCCCCTGTGTCGCCCTCCGGGCTAAGCAACCTGTTCCGCCCGAGTCCGGCGGCTCACGCCGCCGGCAGGGAAATGTCGCCCTCCCGGGCTATGGTGCTCAATCAAAGGTAACCCGATCAAAGAAGCCGGGCCTTTGATTTGATCTATTTCAGCACAAACAACAAGTCGCCTGTTTCGACTTGGCTGCCTGACTGAACGAGCAACTGAGTGATCTCGCCATCGCGTTCGGCATTGATCACCGTCTCCATCTTCATCGCTTCCAGCGACAGCAGCTTCTGGCCCTTCGTGACTTTGGCACCTTGCGTTACCGCAACACCAATCACCATGCCGGGCATCCCCGCAGCCACATGAGTTGGATCGCCTAAATCTGCTTTGACTCGGGTTGCTGCCGTCGACACGATCGACTTGTCGACCACCTCCACTTCTCGAGGCTGTCCATTGAGTTCAAAAAAGACCGTCCTGGTTCGATCGGGCCGTGGATCTCCGATGGTCAAACACTTGACGATCAGCCGCTTCCCTGGCTCAATATCCACCGAAAACTCCTCTCCGATGGCTGGCCCATTGAAGAAGACGGACGATGGCAACAGGGATACATCGCCGTAGTTTTTGACGTGCGATACAAACTCGTCAAAGACCTTGGGATACAACGCGCTCGTCACGATCTCGCGCATGTTCGCTTGTCGACCCATTTTCGTAGCTAACTGGTCGCCGATCGCTTTAAAATCAACCGGAGGCAACGTCTCGCCCGGACGAGTCAATACTTCCGGATTGTTCTTGAGTATCGACTTCTTGGCCTGTGCCGGAAAGCCACCTGGCGGTTGCCCCATCATCCCACCCACCAAATCCAACACGGACCCTGGGTACGCAATCTCGCGTTTGCCTTCCACCACGTCGTCTGCCGACATACCATTCGCGACCATGAACAACGCGAGATCCCCCACTGCCTTGCTTGTGGGTGTCACCTTGACAATATCGCCCAACAACTGATTGGCTTCGGCATACCGCTTGCAAACGGTTGACCATTGGTCTGCCAGCCCCAACGCCTTGGCCTGCTGATACAGGTTTGTGTATTGCCCTCCTGGCATTTCGTGCTGATACAGATCCCCACCTGCCACCAAGGATTCACTTTCAAAAGGAGCATAAAACTGGCGAGCTGCCTTCCAGTATTCTGAGATCTCGGTCAACGCATCGGTCTGGAGCGAACTCTCTCGGTCCGAGTAGCGAAGCGATTCGACCAACGTGTTCAAGTTAACCTGCGAGGTTCCACCCGACATGGATGCGAACGCACCATCGGCGATCTCAAGCCCCTCTTGAGCTGCATTCAGGATCGAAGCCGCTTGAATGCCCGCGGTATCATGCGTATGGAAATGGATCGGAATCCCGATCTCTTGTTTCAGCGTGGCGACCAATTTCTTAGCAGCCATCGGCTTGCATAAACCTGCCATGTCCTTGATGGCCAGGATATGCGCGCCCATCCGCTCCAGCTCCTTCGCAAGATCCACATAGTACTTCAAGGTGTACTTCTGCCGGTTCGGATTCAAAATGTCGCCGGTATAACAAATCGCAGCTTCGCAAATCATGCCAGAGTCGACCACGGCGTCCATCGCGATGCGCATGTTATCCGTCCAGTTCAAGGCATCGAAGACGCGGAAGATATCGACCCCTGCGCTGGCCGCCTCTTTGACAAAGGCCACCACGACATTGTCGGGATAATTGGTGTATCCGACTGCATTGGACGCACGCAGCAACATCTGAAAAAGAAGATTTGGGATCTTGGAACGCATGTCGGCCAAACGTTGCCACGGGCTCTCTCGCAAAAATCGCATGGAGGTATCAAAGGTAGCGCCGCCCCACATTTCCAAACTGAAGAACTGAGGCGTTAAACGCGCGTAGACGTCGGCGATTTGCAACATGTCGAAAGTACGCAAGCGTGTCGCCAATAACGATTGATGCGCGTCTCGCATGGTGGTATCGGTCAACAAAAGCTCTTTGCTTCCTCGCAACGAATCGCAAAATGGCTTTGCCCCAAGCTTCAAAAACCGACTTCGATAACTTTCGGGTATAGTCTGCGTTCGATCCACCACTGGAACCGCAGCAGGCTCGCGCCGCACCGTCGCCCCCTGGCCTTCGACCGTCTTGCTTCCATTTACCAACGTCTCTGCCAGGAAACTCAACAATCGTGTCGCGCGGTCGCGACGTCGCGTCAGCTCAAATAACTCCGGCGTCTTGTCGATCATCCGAGTCGTTGCATCGCCTGTCAAAAATGTCTCGTGCGTGATCAACGAAATCAAGAATGGAATGTTCGTCTTGACCCCACGGATTCGAAACTCTTGCAAGCAACGTTCCATACGTCCTGCGGCTTCACGAAGATTTCGACCTCGAGCAGAAACCTTAACCAACAAGGAATCATAAAACGGGTTCACTACCGCCCCACTAAACGCACTCCCGGCGTCCAAACGAATTCCCAAACCGCCCGCGCTTCGGTAGTGCGTAATGCGACCATAATCAGGTCGGAATTGATTGGTTGGATCTTCCGTGGTCACCCGGCATTGAATCGCCGAACCAACAACTTGAACATCACTCTGAGACTTCAGTCCGATCGACTCATCCGCCAATCGATCACCGCAGGAGACCAATATCTGAGCTCGCACCAAATCGATCCCGGTGACTTCTTCCGTGACGGTGTGCTCCACTTGAATTCGCGGATTGACTTCGATGAAATAGAACTTGTCGGATTCGGTATCGAGTAGAAACTCAACCGTCCCCGCGCAGTAGTACCCAACCTCCCTGGCGATCGCCACTGCCGCTTCATGCAATTCGCTCGCCGTCTTCTTGCTCAAGTTGGGGGCTGGCGCAATCTCCACTACTTTTTGATGACGACGCTGGACCGAGCAATCGCGTTCGTGCAAATGAAGGATGTTCCCATGCTGATCCCCAAGGATCTGCACTTCGATGTGGCGCGCTTTGCCCACCAGTTTTTCCAAAAACACTTCATCGCTTCCGAAAGCATTCTTGGATTCCCGTTGCGCTTGCTCCAGATTCGACTCCAACGCATCCTGCGACTCGACGACTCGCATCCCGCGACCACCGCCCCCTTTGGATGCTTTGAGCATAATGGGATACCCCATCGCTTTCGCCGTTGCCATGGCTTCATCGAGCGACCGAACCGCATGCGCTGACCCCTCCAAGACTGGCACGCCAACCTTTTTGGCGATAGTCCTGGCCGCAACTTTATCTCCAAGCAACTCCAGCGCCTTGACGCTTGGCCCGACAAATGTGATCCCGGCGTTCAATAGCGCTTTCGCAAATTCTGCATTCTCCGATAGAAAGCCATATCCCGGATGCACCGCATCGATCTGATTCTCCAGACACAGCCGAACAATGCCGTCGATGTCCAAATAAGATCGAATCGGCTCGCCAGCCTTTCCTATCTGATAGGCCTCATCCGCCTTGAAGCGATGCAAGGCAAATCGATCTTCGTGAGAATAAATCGCTACGGTCCGAATCTTCAGCTCGTGCGCACTTCGAAAAATACGTGTCGCGATCTCGCTGCGGTTCGCCGCGAGCAACTTTCGAATCTTGGTCATGGATTTGGTTGGGAGATGGAAGAGGGGGGAAGTGTGAAGTGTGAAGTGTGAAGTGTGAAGTGTGAAGTGTGAAGTGTGAAGTGTGAAGTGTGAAGTGTGAAGTGTGAAGTGTGAAGTGTGAAGGCAGAAGGGAGGGGGTGTATGGAGAGTCGTATTGAGAGCGGCTTCAAGCAACCTGCGATAGGTGCAAGCTTACGGCAAGCCTAAGCTTATCGTGGCGATAACTCCTATGCAGGACGACTGATTTTCACTTCGGCTTCACGGGCGTGGGTTGCGAAAAATCGCCAGCCGTTGCAATCACAAAATTGTCCGGTGTGACATATTCGCTGATAGCTTCGTTCACCACTTCGACAGTCAAGCTGGCAACTTCCGCTTCCAGCTTTTCGTAAAATTGCATGTCGCGCCCAGTAAACAAATTAGTCGCCAAAATCCCTGCAAGGGAACTGTCGCGGGCCCTTGAAAGCCTTTGGTTTTGGAGGAAGCCTTGCACGTTGTCCGCAAGCTCTTTTTCAGTGATACCATCCTTCACGAACTTGCGCAGCTCCTCCTCAATCACCCTCACCAGTTTGTCCCGGTTGATCGGGTTGGTGATGGCTCGAACTGTCAAGGACGCTTGTTCGTCGATTTGGCTGGCTCGCAAGGAACTAGAAACGCCATACGAAAGGCCTTCGTCTTGCCGTACGCGATTCCCCAATCGTGAGGCAAGCGAACTGCCGCCTAAAACCGTATTACCAATCAACAATGCAGGGTACTTGGGATGATCGTCGCGCAGAGCATACTGCTGGCTTGCATAGTATTCCGAATTAGCCTTATCAGGCGTTTCGATCGAAATCATCGGAACCTTGATATCGGTTGTAGCTGACATTGCAGCCCGTTGATAAGGTATGCGTGACTTCCAATTCGAGAGCATTGACGAGAGCTTGGACTGGACTTCCGATGGCTCAAAATCGCCGACAAGAGCAACCTCGCCCTCATTTCCCGAAAGAAACTTGGCATGGATGTCTTTGATGTCCGCCAGCGTGAGAGCCTTGTAGTCTTCGATTTCCTCTTCGACGGTCGGCACATATCGAATGTCGCCTCGCTTATGCGGACTTAGCGCTCGCTGAACGGCAAGTTGCGCCAGCGCGCTTGGCTCTCGCTTTTGATTTTCAAGCTGAGTCAGAACACTATCTCGCAATAGAGCAAACTCCTTCTCATCAAGCGCAGGGTTCCGAATCACATCGCGAACCAACTCGATCACTTCCGCAAGCGTCTCTCGCTTTGTCTCAACAAAGATTCGAAGAATCTGTGGACTCGACGACACAGACATCGAAGCCTTCAGCTGATCCTTGCGATCGTTCAACTGCTGCAACGACAGGGTCGTTGTTCCACGATCCATCAAGCTGCCCAACATTTCGCAGGCAGCCGTCTTGCCCATCAGCGACTTCACATCTCCGAATCGCAAGTTAATGATCAAGTTCACCGTCCCACCCCGCGTCTTCTTGGGCAGGAACGCAAATGGCACTCCGCTATCTAATTCGCCTCGCACCAACCTTTGCTCAATATTCGCAGGGGTCGGATCAAATTGCTCCCCTTCGCTGATCGATTCACGACCCGTGTAGCCGTCTACCAATGCTTTAAGATCGAGACTGTCTGGGATCTGAATGCGTTCTGACTTTTCCGTTGGAAGAAACATTCCAACTGTCCGATTGTTTTGAACCAAGTACTTCTGAGCCGCCACTTGCACCTGCTCGACCGTCGCTTTTTCAATTGCATCTCGGAATAGGAAATAAAGCCGCCAATCCCCCTGAGCAGCCCAATCACTAAGGCTGATCGCGATTGAATCCGATTTGGACGCGGCCATCTCGCGATTGTTCAATGCCTGGCGTCTTGCTCGCTCGAGCTCCTCCGAAGTAATGGGGTTGGATGCCAGATTCTCCAACGTATCCAACATGGCCAAACGAGCCTCCTCTGCCGACTTGTCTTTCGGAACCTGGGCCATGAAGGTAATGACTCCCGGATCATGCAATGCGAACGAACCGCCGAAGACTTGAGTTGCCTTCTTGGTTTCAATCAAGGATTTATAAAGACGACCACTCGGCTGGTCGGTCAGAATGCTGGCCAGAAGGTCGACCGCCGCATATTCAGGATTGCCACCGGCCGGCACGTGGTACATCGCACCGACAACCTGGATGTCCGCAACCCGACGCACCATCGTAATGCGATCGCCATCTTGCGGCGGCTCGATCGTATACGTCTGACTGATCGGAGTCTTCGGTTTCGGCAAAACGCCGAAATACTTCTGAACCAACTCCAGTGCCTTCTCCTCTTCAAAACTGCCTGCTACAACCAACATCGCATTGTCAGGCCGATAATACTTACGATAGAAAGCTTGCAGATTATCGATCGGCACGCGTTCAATGTCGCTCCGATTTCCAATCGTCGAGTTACCGTAATTGTGCCATTGATACGCTGCCGAAAACATCCTCTGCTGAAGCACTCGAATTGGATTGTTTTCCCCTCGCTCGAATTCGCTTCTTACCACGGTAAATTCTTTTTGCAGATCCTCGTTCAGAATCTTGCTGTTCACCATGCGATCCGCTTCCAGCCGAATCGCGAACTCGAGATTGTCGTCCGACGCTGGTAATGTTTCGTAATAATTGGTTCGGTCCAACCAAGTCGTCCCGTTAAATACTGCCCCCCGATCACGTAATGCAGCTGGAATCTCCGGATGTAGCTCTGTTCCCTTGAAAACCATGTGCTCCAGCAAATGAGCCATCCCTGTCTCGCCGTACCCTTCATGCCTAGATCCCACGAAAATCGTACAGTTCACGGTAACTTTAGGCTGACTTTTGTCAGCGAAAAGCAACACCTTCATACCATTCTCGAGAACATATTCGTTAATACCTTCGACGGAACCGACTTTGGTTGGCATCTTGTCTTCTGAAAACCCCTGAAGTGTATCGAACATGAACACAGCTACAAGCAACCAAGATCGCCGAATACCCGTGTAGAAATAGTTAAACAAAGAAGACTCCCACATACTGAACTCCGTAGGCCGCCGCGACCCTAAGATCGAAAACAACATTGAAGACATGGATTGTAATGCAATTCCTAATAGTTCGTAGATTGGGTTCCCCCGAACCCCTCAGAAAAATTGCAAGTCTCTTCGATTCAATCCATCCCATACCAACATCCACCGTCATGTACTTTCGAGTGGACCAAAACGCCTTTGACGAGTAACCGGTCCGAGAAAACGAGGTTGCAACTAATTTGAAGAAAAATTGTTGACAACATTGGTTTGCAATCGCTAGACTACGCTTCAGCAATTCGATTGCACCTGTAAGGCATTCAGACTTCATGGATACCTTCGCATCAAAACATTTTTTACCCCGAGTCCTAGAATGACTTACCCAAAAACCATGCGATCTCGAAATGCCTTCACACTGGTCGAATTGCTGGTCGTTATCGCCATTATTGGAATCTTGGTGGGCCTGCTTTTGCCCGCCGTCCAAGCGGCTCGGGAAGCTGCCAGACGAGCTCAATGCATGAACAATATGCGACAGATTGGCCTCGCAACACTGAACTACGAATCAGCAACGCAACGCTTTCCAAGTGGCTGGATCGACTGGCGACAAACCACCAAACCAGGTTGGAGCTACGCTCAAGCGATCCTGCCTTACATGGAACAATCCAACGTGTTTAACCAACTGGACACGATGAGCCCGATCACAGCCTCGATGAACACACCCTTTTTAGAAACGGTCATTCCTTCGTTCATCTGCCCATCGGACCCCATGGCCTCCATCTTCGAAATCGGCGAGAACGAAGGCGAAGAGCATGACGACCACGACCACGACCACGAGCACGATGAAGAACACCCTCACAATGTCGATGAAGGGCACAAGTTGTTTCGGATTGCCCGTTCCAACTACGCAGGCGTTTTTGGAACTCTTGAAATTGAAGACGCACCCTACCGCGGCGACGGCACCTTCTTCGGGAACTCTTTCGTTCGAATGCGCGACCTGTACGATGGCACCAGCAACACCATCATCTTTGGTGAGCGATCCAGCAAACTTGGCGGTTCGATTTGGCACGGCTACATCGAAGAAGCGTCCGCCGCGCCAGCTCGCTTCTTGGGAACAACCGATCACACCCCGAACAGCCCAGCAGGGCACTTCGATGACTTCTCTAGCTACCATACCGGCGGCACGCACTTTGTCATGGGGGATTGTTCAACCCGATTGATTTCCAACAACATCAATCTTCAAACCTACCAGGCACTCGCAACTCGAATCGGCGGCGAAGTCCCTAGCGATCTCGATTAGCCCCTATCGCATGCACGCGATCTCTCAAAACGTCGCTGTCACGTGATGACGCCTTCCGAATATCGGTGGCGTCAATCCACTCGTACCTAGGGCAACTGAACTCAACGCGGCTAGCAAGGCGTATTCATAACCCGAGGCGCAACGGCTTGTTGCTTTAATAGTACGACGGACTTCCTAGTCCGTCGAATTCCTCATGGACGGACTTGGAAGTCCGTCGAATTCCTCATGGACGGACTTGGAAGTCCGTCGTACAGCCCTTACCCAATAACGACTTCACTAAAACAACAAGCCGTTCAGCTTCGGGTTGTGAAAGCAGTCCGCCTTGTTTGCAACCCACCGTAACAATTGACGCGAGCTGGTCTTACATTCAAACCGAACCAGGTTCATGAATAATCCGCGGATAGCGCCAGCCGATCAATAAAGCGAAAAGCTGACTGCCGATTAACCCGATGGCCCTTGATTAGATGCATCGATTCCGTGCTTACAAACTCCACGGAATCGAAACATCCGCTCCATCGCAAAATCTAGACACAAACGAAAAAACGAGCCATATTGGCTCGTTTTTAGATTGACACAAAAGTGTAGGGCACAAGGAGTCAGCGATCGCCAACCCTTTACCGATACTACTTCTTCTTCTTCTTCTTGTCGTCTGCTTCGTCTTCCTTCTTGACCTTCTTCTTCTTCTTCAAGGAGATCTTAGGAACGCGAACTTTGGCCATGCCAAGCACGATGCTGCTATCGGACCACTTGTCCAAATCTTGCAGGCGTTTGATTCGCTCTGCGCGAGTCATCACGTTTCGGCTCTTGATAGCCCCGGCTCGGACTTTCAAGCTCTTATCGAGTGTCATATCAACCAATGCTCCTAACGACGGAAAATAATCAATTCAACGGGAGGAGAGAGTTTAGCGACCTCGGAAAGAAGCGACAAGGCAAAAACAAGGGTTTCGGTCCTAAAGTTACCTTTTCCTGGCCCCAAAACCGCTCACTTTCCCCCATTTCCTGCCACGCGGTACCGCTGATCGATCACGACAAATTCGAATCCGCCACCTTTTCCCTTTTGCCGACACTCAAAAACGGTCTTCGCAATGGTAGTTACCCGAAAGTCTTTGCTACGCTTGTCAATAAAGTAGGCCGCTTCCGCCTGGGCCAATTGCTCCTCCACATCGCTGGGCACAAACTTCAAAATCTGACGGCCTGCATGTGGTATACCTGCCGCCTGCAAAATCTGCTTTTCATATTGAAGCAAGACGCTCTCACTGACGCTGATAAACTTCAAACGCTTCCGCGCCTTCTCATCTTTGGGAGCCACCGAATTCTTGGTTGGGCCGTTCGCCACCGAACTCACGTAATCTACCGTGGCAACACCACCACCAATCGCCCCGATATCAATCTTGAACGCCTCAAGCTGGATCGCGTAACTACGGCGATCACGAGCCGTAAACTTCAGTTCCCATCGATCAAATCGAGGAATAATGTCGTCCCCCTCTCCTTCGGGCCCCGGTGGACGACTATCACCCTTTCCATTGGAATCGTTTCCAACATTGGTATCCATTGCGTCCAAGGTGGAAGAAATGGAACTGATGGCTTCGGTCACCAATTGCAAAGTTTGCTCCATGGCGGGCTCGTTAAGCTGCTCGACTTCATCTGCGCTTGGCGGGTCAAAGTCGCGCTCTGTACCTTCGGCATTCTCCCCTCGCCCCGCTATCCGTTCGGGCTCCAAAATGATGACTTGCTGAGTTGACGACATCGACCGAAGAAAGAAAAGCAGGCCTAGCATAAAAACAGCCAAGCCAATCAAAAAGGCAAGACTCAGCAAAAGGCTAGATGCCTGGTCGACCGAGTTGGTCTTCATCGACGTTTCGTCAATGTCCAAGACACTGTTGGATTCAACGATTGACTTAGATTTTTCGGCCATATGGGTTGCGTTGATTCCTGTTCCAGGAGCAAAATCAAATTCGAATCTTTTTTACGATCAATCTACAAAAACGTAATCGGGCCGAACGCTCAGATACCAACGTTTCCACTGCAAAGATGCCTTCGCTTTGTCCTGATCTGTCAACTTATCACGCTTGGGCAAATGATAAGTATCCAGCTGACGCGAAATGATGCGCAGCGATTGCTCCGCAAAAAACGGGACACGCGGATCCGGATCGGTGATCGCGTAAATCAAGGCCGGCACCAAGTCTAGATCATCACCTCTTCCCAACATTTTGGCTGCAATCTGACGCGCCTTGTAGTCTTTTGCATTCAGCAAGCGAACGAATCGATTCAGCTGTTCTTTGCGTTGCTTTGGGTCGCTAGCCAACAACATCCTGTCTGGTGCCAGGCCATCTTCGCCCTCCATCTTGCTGTCATCCTCCAACATTTTCAATGCATCGTCGATCGAATTGGTTGCGTTCTTGTTGACAATTTTATTGCCGCTAATGGTGATCGATCCCACGTCATCCGGAATCTCTCCGATCCCTTGATTCATGGCTTCGCTCAAATCGCCAATGGCCTTTTGAGTGCTTCGAATCAGGAACAACAGACTAAACGAAGTCGCGACATTTGGCGGGATAAAAGAGCTTGCGTCGTCCTTCTTGTTTCCCCAGGAGCCATCTGCACCTTGGGAAGCTTGCAACATTTTGACCCCTTCGTTGTACCAATCCGGGCTTTTAGTCTGTTTCCCTTTCGTTATTTCAAGAAACGACTCGTAGCGTTCTTTGCTATAGACGTAGTAATAATGGAAGTTGACATCGCGAGTGTACGGATTGGCGGCAAACCACGCTTCACTCCGTTTGCTCGAACCTTCAATTTTCGCCTTATCAAACGAGACCTTTTTTCGTTCTGCTTCTGCGATCACTCTTCGAAACGCCAACGGCACAATCCCTTCTTCTTCTTGATTTTCAACCATTTTACTTCGGTACATGCCCAGCAAATCACCACCGATCAACAGCGCGGACAAACCGGCAGCGGTCAAAGAATTGGTGACGCTCCCCTGAGTCGTGGTGCCGCCGTCGTGCATATAGGGCCAACCGCCAGGTTGCTCTTGCGCTAGCAAAAGAAAGTTAAGCGTTCGGATCACCGCATCGTTCGGAACTTCGATACCGGTTTGGTTCATGGTCCAAAAAGCGAGCATCACATACTGTGTTTGAGAAATATCGCCGAATTTGTCGTTGCCGCCAGCCGTATAACCAAATCCGCCATTCGGCTTTTGGATACGAAGCAAATAGTCGCGAATCTGCTTGGTAGGCTGTCCATACGTATCCACATTGACCGAGGGAAGCAACATACCAGCGACCGACATAATGTAGGTGCTCTTTTCTTCGGGGCGAAACGATGGCAATGAAACCGCATGCGCCAATTCAAGGGCCTGAGCAACTCCGGCCTTCACCAGTGGATGCTCAGGATCGCCGGTCACTTTGAAGGCACAAAGGCCAACCACCAACGCCGGCCCCTCCCCGCCAAAGCCATTCCCGCGGCCACCACCACCACCCGTTTCCAAAAACGCCATACCTTTGTTGACCATATCCTGAACGACGGGATGGTCTGGGTAAAACTTCTGAGCAACTGCTTCGGAATCGGAAAAGCACGGGATCGTGACCGCCGCAATCAGAATGCATAAAGAACTGCCACGATGAACCATAAACTCAAGCCAAGCCGAATATTGCGTCAAAATTCGAATCCTCGAAAACCAATGATTAGGGGTCGCGAAATACCAACGACAATAGGGACGACAATCGTATTTAGCAGGAAAAACAAAGCGAAAAAAAGGTTCATCGACGAGTGCATCGCGCGGAGAACTTGCTCAGGCTTTCAAGTTTAGACTATCTGCATGCAACCTGGAAGACAAATGCGGCTAGCTCGAATTGACAAAGTCGGAAACCGGAAATACATTAGCGGTCCCCCGATTGGGAGGTTAGGTAGCTCAGTTGGTAGAGCAACGGACTGAAAATCCGTGTGTCGCCGGTTCAAGCCCGGCCCTGACCACTGCAAAACACCCTGGTTTTTCCAGGGTTTTTTCGTTGATGGCTTGATCTTTGATTCAAAAAACAACGTTTGTTTCTTTTTCCTATCCCGGTTACGGCTTCTTTCGGTGCCCGCCGTTCCTCTGAGTTTTCAAAAAGTATCAGACCGTTGCAAACAAGTAGGCCGTAACAAGCGAAAGCGCATCTACGGCGGCCCCTTACGAATCCCATTGCCCCAACCAACAGTTAGTCACACCTAGCGCGCCGATGCAGTGACTGCGCCCAAAGCGACTTGTTACGGCCTACCACTGTCGATTAGCACTCTCAAGCCCCCAATTTTTTCCGGCGTAGACTCGAAGGACTCGCTTTTCCCCCAGACCAATTAGGTTGCCCGAGACCTTTCTGTTCTGCAACGCTTGCGACGATCGTATCGGATGCGCACCTGGATAGGATGCTGGTAGCGCGAATTCCGCCAGGATTCGATGCGGGGGCATAGGAGCGACCTACGCTATTTTCGGGTTCGCGGTCGTCCGCGTCCCAATGCCAAAATTCTTGGCAAATTGCACCAACTGAATTTGCTGCATCATGCCTCCCGAGAATGCCGCGTCTGCTCCGATACGCACCTGCAATATGCTTGCCTACCGTACTTGCTTCGCGAATTCCCTTTGGAACCGTTTCCATACGCCCCTCCAACCCAAATCTTTTGCGATCACGGTCGTATTCATTTCCATGCTATGCTTAGTTTGCGTAGCTGCATTGAACTGGTTGGTGAACCCATACCGCCAGTACTCGTCGCATCTAATTGAACCCTTAGTTCGAGATTCTAGAAGCGAAAAAGTAGCCCTATTCGAACAGCAACTTTCGAAAGCCGAAGGTCTAATACTAGGCTCCTCACGGACCATGAAACTCGAACCGAGCTACCTTCAAGCCCGAACCAACCTTAGCTTCTTCAATTTTGGAGTCAATCACGGTCGGCCCGAGGATTTCCTAGCGATCGTGCAACTGTACAACGTTTCCACCGGACACTTTCCAAAATCAGTTCTGATCGGGGTGGATGTCGCAGCGCTCAATGACAACGTACCAAGCGACGCAAGGCTTATCGCAGAACCGAAGCTCTATTCCTTCGTTCGCAACAAGCTCCCCTGGACGGAAGAATTCGATCGCTTGAGCCAGTTGTTCAGCTATCAGCAATTCACCTCAAGCATCAAGTCGCTTAGGAACAATTTGATTGCGAACGCATCCCAAGCTGCGTCCAGCCCAATTGAAGTCTTCGCCCCCGATGGAGTGATCCAATACCTGCAACGCGAAGCCGAACGGCTGGACGGGAAATACGACTTTGAGAAAGCCATGCAATGCAACAACAAGGAGTTCCTTTCCGTTTTCGGCGGCATGAGCAAGCTATCGCATCGAAGGCTTTCGTACTTGCACGACGTCGTCTCGCTATGCGAACAGCAAGGATGCCAGGTAACGATGTTTCTAACGGTTCATCACCCAACCTTGCGAAACACACTTTCTCAGAAAACTGATTTCGAGCGTCTAGAGCAAGACGCCAAAGATGCCCTCCAAAAGATCACTGACGAATGTCATGCTCGATTCGTTGACCTGAGTACCCTGGACACATTTGGTGGCGATCCCAACGAATTCGTGGATGGAATCCATCCTTTGGAACCCAACACGCGACTCATGATCGATCGCCTCTTCCCGAAATCAACGGTGTCACAGTATGCTGTTCAATAGCTATGTGTTCATCCTGCTATTTCTGCCGCTGGTTCTTGCTGCATGGTGGTTGCTTTCACCTTGGTCGCAAGTGCGACTTGGCTTCTTGGTTGCTAGCAGTTACGTATTCTATGGCTGGTGGCACTGGGAATTTACGCTCCTTTTGTTAGCTTCTACCTTGGTGGACTACTACGTGGGGATTGGTATCGATCGTTCTCGAACGAAATCAACCAAACGTTGGCTACTGGGTCTTTCTTTGGTCAGCAATCTAGGGATGCTCGCCTACTTTAAATACTGTGGGTTCTTTGCAGAATCCATGAACCAGCTTTTGGATGCCTTACGATTTGGGACCATGATGAATGTTCCCGACATCATCCTTCCAGTCGGAATCAGCTTTTACACATTCCAGACCCTAACGTACTCGATCGATCTTTACCGGGGCGATGTGAAGCCCGCTCGAAGCTTTTTACATTTCGCAGCGTACGTTTCGATGTTCCCACAGCTTATTGCGGGCCCCATCGTTCGCTATAGCGACGTAGAAAACCAAATGCAGGAGCTAGGCAAATGGCCCGACTGGAACCAGCAATGCCAAGGACTTTGGTTCTTCGTCGTGGGAATGAGTCAAAAAATTCTCATCGCCGATTCGGTGGCTAGGGTAGCGACCCCGCTGCTTGCTACCCCAGAAACGCTACAGTTCATCACGGGTTGGGCGGCCTTACTTGCCTACACCATGCAGCTCTATTTTGACTTCGCTGGTTACAGCAATATGGCAATTGGCCTGGGAATGATGCTTGGATTTTCGTTTCCACAGAACTTTGATTCGCCGTACCAAGCCACGAGCATTCAGAATTTCTGGCGACGATGGCATATGACGTTGTCTTCATTCCTTCGGGACTATCTGTACATTCCGTTAGGAGGCAATCGATTCGGTAAATTCATTTCGTACCGCAATCTGATCGTGGTCATGTTTTTGGGGGGCTTCTGGCACGGCGCCGGCTGGACCTTTATCCTTTGGGGTTTGTTGCATGGATGCCTTTTGGTCCTGAATGGACTGTATCGCGATCATATTGGGATCGCTGTTCCGAAACCGATCGCGATTGCTTTTACCTTTTTATGCGTGATGCTGGGATGGGTTCTGTTTCGATCCACGGACGTTAACATGGCTATGATCTGGTATCGAGCCATCTCAGGTTGGAACGGCATCGAACGGGATTTATCCGTTGACACACTTGCGACCCTGGGGTTCGCCACCACAGTGCTCGCTTCCCTGTTTTGTTGGTTTGCACCCAACACATGGAACTACCGGCCAAAGTTGTCACTTGGCACAGCGATCGTCCTGAGTCTCGTTTTCGTCTTTTGTGTCATGCGGTTTGATGCCGAGAGCCCGTTTCTTTACTTCCAATTTTAGTGAATTTGAATGTTACGAGTTGAATGCATTGACGAGCTTCGTTCTCTTGATTCGATTAAGAACGAATGGAATCGTTTGTCGATGGGAATGACAATGCGTCGACCAAGCTGGCTGATGTCATGGTGGGAGGCCTATCATGAATCATATCGTCTTTGCGTTCTCGTGGCTCGTTCCGAAGACAATCAAGTTCGCGGCATGATGCTTTTGGCGAAGACTAAGAACATCCTTACCGGTTCCACTCTTGTCTTCATGGGGAGCGGTAAGGTGTGTTCCGATGAGCAAGGGATCCTATGCGAGCGAGGCTATGGCATGGCGGTGGCTGACGCGTTTGCCAATTGGCTTACGAGTTCCTCCGAATGCAAACCATGGGACAATTTAAATCTTGATGGCATTCGCAGCACGGATCGAGTCATGCATCGCTTTGGCCAGACATTATGCTCGAAAACTCAGGGCATCATCACCTATCGCCCTAGCCCTTATTGCTGGAAAGCATCGCTCGAAGGGGGAATGGAAACCTACTTTTCAAGGCTCTCGAAACGAGCTCGGAAAATTCTTCAGAACGCCTCCACCGAATTCAAGACCGGCCGAAGCCAATTTCATGTCGCCCAATCGCTCGATGAAGCCCAGCTTCTCTTGCCACAAATATCTCGCATTCATCAATTGCGATGGAAGGAGCGAGGTATTGACGGATGCTTTACCGAAAAGAAATTCACGACCTTTCTCGAAAAAGCCACCGCAGCTTTATGGGATGACCCTTGCACCTTGCAGCAAGACGTATCCAACGGTATCGGCTTGACCTTGGGCAATCGAGTTCACATAGCTACCCTCCAGATCAGCGGCCAAACAGCTGCTGGGGCAATTTGTTTTCGTGATCGCAATTCACTAAGCGTTTACTTAACGGGCATGAATCCTGAGTTTGCAGACTCCAAACCAGGCTGGCAACTACTCTATGGCTGTATTGGACATGCGATCTCGCTCCAATGCGACTCGATCGATTTCCTTCGCGGCGATGAAGAGTACAAAAGGCGATTGGGAGCAACCCCATCCATGCAACAACGCTGGGTCGTTCCCTCGCGCCGCTGGCTCTCCAAACTACGAGTCGCAACGTATCTTGCTGCATCGGAAGTAAAATCATGGTGGCAAACCCCCACCATCGCAACTGCTACCACTTCGGCAACACCAACAGCAAATTCTACCGATCGGACCTAATGCGAACGGCAGGTTAAAACCTAGCCGTTGAGTCTTTCGATGTAAGAATTAGAAAGTTCGACTAAGGCTGTACCGGCCCAGGTTGCGGAGGGACTGGTTGTGGCGGAACAGGTTGAGGCTGCCCACCGCCAAACAAGCCTCCTGCACCAAAGCCTGGAATCGGAAGACCTTGAAAGTTTGGCAACTGAGGCATGTTCTGCTGAACCCCTTGCTGCATTTGCTGCATACCTTGCTGAAATGGACCAAGCTGCTGCGATAGTGGTCCAAGAAGCTTATTGAGCCCCTTATCGATCTGCTTCTGAGCCACCCCTTGAATCGCGGATGTCGCCAGCTGCTGCCCAAGCGAAGTGAAACTGCTCAAGTCCATCTGCGGACGCTGAATGTTTCCTCGAACAGGAATTTGAATTTGCTGGCCGGCCAAAGATTGCAACATTGGCGTCTTGTCAACCCACTCCTTTAAAATGGGGACCGCGGCAATCAGTTCCAATTGTCCATCAATCCCAACGGACCCCGAGGTGTTGATCACAACATCCCCTGCTTGAATCTGCATGTTTCGGTGAGCAACTCGACCGTCTTGTACATCAAAGTTGATTTTCTGCTCCGGCAATTGAAGCCAGCTTGTAGGCTGCCCCCCACCATCCGCTGCACCAGCACCTTTTCGAAGCGCCCGAACTTGATTGACCAACATCAGAAGCTGATCGGCTAACGGCCCCGGCCCCACGTTCGCACCATGCACCAGCAATTGCCCCTTCACGGTCTGGCGTTTCCAATCGGTAGGTACAATTGCAGCTTCATCGATCTGTAAGCTCAAATTGCCGTTCACACTGGTTACATCTGCGAGCAACGGGGCGACATACTTCAGCCAACCTTGACACATTTGTTGAGTGATCGCAACGTTATCGATAACCTTTTCGGGACTTTGCGTGATCACGATCGGATTGCCGGCAATATCCCCGTCCAAGTTCCATCGCAGAACTCCTTGCGAAACGGGAATCTCAGCTCGTGATAGAAAGCGTCCGTTTTCGATTCTCAAGGGAACATCTGCCGACCCAACCTCGATCCCGACTACATTCGCCTCGTCCCAACCGATCTGCGATTTCGCCTGCAAGGAATCAGCCCAACTGCCGCTGGTGCTTGAAGTCCAAGTCACTTCAATCGGCTGGGTCTTTTGGCCCTTCACTGCCAAATAGTCGCCTGTCCATGGTTTCAATCGCTGTGCGACGCGAGCTGCGTCGTAGGTAATGCTACCACGCGAGACGATCTTGGATTGCTGGTCTTGAGTCGTCATTACTGTCTGACCACCGTACGCAATCCATTCGGTTAGGAGCTGAGAATTCGATACGTCCAACTTACCAGAACTAATTTCGTAGCTTCCGTCTACGATCATTTTGGCTTGCGGCTCCTCCCAAAGCAACACGCTCCCCGTGTCACCAGGCGATCGGGCACCGCCAGTGCTGACAAGCTGAGTGGCAGATTCATTGGCGACTGACTGCGTCGCACGAATATTCTTCGCATCGGTCACCATTTTCCAAACTAATTTCTTGGGATCCACTTCCCAGCCAATCTGTCCGACCACGTCCCCTTCCAGCGAGACGGGATTGCTGGCCGCGGTGGGCGACTCGAAACGTATCGCCGACATCAGCTTGGTTGGATCAATTCGATAGCCCGCGTTTCCTTTTCGAGCCAATTCCCGACCTGCAACCGCTTCGTCACGAGCCTGGAGCGCGAACGAACTTGCTTGGACGAGAAGATTATCCACCTGCAACCGAGTGATATTCTGGGAATCGACGCGACCATTGAAGTTTCCGACCATGCGAGACTCTTGGAAGGTCGTTTCGCCGCTTCGAACCGTGAATGGTTCGGTGACAAAGTTCGCTTGCGTCACTTCGATGTGATTCAGATCCAATACCCCACGAGCGTCGAGTTCGCATTTTCCACCAAATATCACTCCAGGGTCCACGCCAGCAAACAATTGCCCTCGTCGTTGCCAACCACCCAAGTCCCCGACCAGCTTCAGCTGAATACCAGCTGGTGGAAGCTGCGCCATTCCTGAAGTGGCGGACATCAACGAAATGGGTTCCATCACTTGAGCCGACAACAGTTCGCCAGCCGCTTGGAACGTTGCCTGACATCGATCCACTTGAATGATTCGTCCCTGGTCAACGCGGGCAATGATAGAGAAATCGCCATCCCATGCGGGTTCATTAAGCTGACCATGCTGATTCACAATTTTCACAGGGGTCGTCGTCAACTTGCCTGTGGCAGTCAGACGATTTCCACCATCTTGCTTCCAATTGACTAGGCAATCAGCCGAACCACTCAGGCTTTCCACCGGCAACTCAAACCATTGGGATAGTCGTTGCTCCATTTTGGCCAAGTCAAATCGACCGGATAGTTGACCATCTTGCAGATCCCCAGAACCCTCGATCTTACAAAATTCCGCAGTGCAATCCGCCTTGAAACTCGGTTGTCCTAATGAATTTGCCTCCACATCAACCGATGCCGCGAGCGCTTGGTCCCATTGCATGCTTGTTCCGTTGACGTTTGCTTTAAGGCCCCCCAATGTCAGTCGATAATTGCTGGATGGGGGCGTTGCACCTGCTGTTGCCAAAGGCACGGACGACCTCCTTTGCGAAGCCGTCAAAGTCGCATTGCCTGCGAGCAATTGAACTTGGTCCTGCATTTTGATCATGTCCGGTGCAGCTTGAATCAATCTGGACAGATCAAGATTCCCCTGCACATTCAAATCAGCATCGCGCAACCAGGGTTGCGCAACAGTTGGGGTTTCCAATGGCCATGGCAAATCTGCGTTCGCAGCAAGACCGCCTACGTCGCACTGAAGAATTGCGTCGGTGGTTTGAAGCCGATCCTGGCTCAAGCGAAAGTTCCCACTCAATTTGATCTGCTGCAAGCCAGCGCCCCGCGATCCTACCAGTTCAGACGCGATGACTCGCAAGGAATCGACCTGAGCCGTCTGAACCCGAGCGATAATGTTGTTATTGCTATTCAATTCAATGTCAGCCTGGATCGTCGCCAACCCCAGCAAACGCTCGATAGGAATATCAGGCATGCGTCGCTTCACCAGACTGAACCACTGCATGGGCAAACCATTGGTTGCGATGTTCATCTTCATGGGAACAAGCCCATTCACACCACTAGCTCCAGCAGCACCATCGATCGGCTGAGTCCGAATCGTGAACTGCCCACCAAGTAGCACTTCACCTGGCAAGGCAGCGGTTTGTTGGACCAATCCTACCAAAGTAACCGGCGGGACGGGTTGTTCTAAAGTCGGAAACGGAACATCCGCTTCCGAAACCTTTAAATCCCAAGCCGTCAAGTCAACACTGTCGCGAGCATGCACGATCGCATCCGCAATGCGAACTCTTCCCAGCAGGAATTGGCTGGATGCAACACCTGGTGCTGCTACCGCTTCATCAGCTTTTTTTGGATCGAAGGTCAGAAATGGCCGAAGCGCTTCTTCAATGTTCGTCGTTCCAGGTTGAACGTCTACCGTGGCCTCTGCACCACGAATCGTGATGGTACGAAGATTCATGTAATTGGTCGCAAGCCTTACCAGGTTCAGCTCCGTCTCAATCTCAGCCACCTTCACCAACTCAGCCCCTTTGTCGTCGATCAGACGAAGCCCATGCACCTTGATTGGGCTAAGCCACCCACCTTCGATGGCCGTCAGATCCACTCGCATGGGCGCAATTCCCGCATTCCGATTGATGGTAGACACCACAAATTCGCGGTTGTGCAACGCAAAAGGAACACCAACTCCCACGGCCAACACCAATCCGACAAGACCTCCAAGCAGCAAATACCGCTTCTTGAATCTTCGGGGGCGTGCAAGTTTCGAGAATCCTGTTTCATCTTTTGCTTTTCTGGGCATTTCCGATTCGTCCTTCCATGGAGATTTCGGGTTCATTCAATCGATCGCCAGGATTCTAGAAAAGATAGATACACCAGGTCGAGAGAGAATCTACTCGCTTAAACCAAATCGCCCATAGATCTCAGGGTCCACGGGGAGCGTTTCTTCGCTCGGTTCAAACACAGGCTTAGCTGGTATTGGATGAAATCGAGGCCAAGGTGGTTGATTCGCATCTTCCCTCTTGCGTTGAATCCATGCATGCATGGCTGCTCTATGGCTCTGATGCCTCGATCGCTGCACAGCAATCCAATCCGCAGATCTTTGCTTGCTTTCGCAAACCCATGCCTTCAACCCGTCGGGGACAATCTTGCGAGGGCTAAGTCGATCGACCCATGGGCCTGCAAAATCCGTTGGATCGCCCCCCCCAGAGGCCTGCACCGGCCTGTTAGAAATACTCATGCTCGTCGGCGCAGACTGAATCGAAACACACCCTAAATGGGGGATGCAGCATGCAAAACACAGCAAGCCATACGAGAGAATACTCGTCGCTCGTTGGTAAATGCAGGTTTGAAACACAGTATTTTGCTCGCAATCCATAAAAAATGTCCTTCAATGACACCATGGGTATGTATCGAACAAAGGGACTGCGTTGATTGAGTCGATTTTGACGGTTAGAGCATTTATGGGCGACTTGAAAGGGGCAAAGGCCTGCTGAAAGCGCAAACCCTCAAAAAATTTGGCCCTATCCAAATTGCGGCTCGTCTAGACGCAATACTGTTCCATCAATCGTTTAACAGTCAGCCGAAGGCGTACTCGCTGCCATTCACGTCCGCCTTCGGCTGACGGTTAAACGAAATTACCGCAGTTGAATGCTTCGTCGGACGGTATTACGTTTAGAAATGCCGTCGGCGCAAAAAAAAACCGTCGAGGTTAAGCTCAACGGTTTCGTATTTGTTGCTTGAAGCAGAATCTCGACAGAAGCCGAGTGCTCTAGCAGAGCAACGATTATTACGAAGGAGACTTTGTGGAAGTCTTCTTAGCAGCCTTCTTCTTTGCTACCTTCTTCTTGGTTGCAGCCTTCTTAGGTGCTGCTGCCTTCTTTGCAGCCTTCTTCTTGGCAACCTTCTTCTTCGTCGCTACAGCTTTTTTCTTGGCCACGGATACATCCTCCGAAATGCGAAAACTTTAGTTGCCCCAGGTGTCCCTCATCAGAAGCAGTAGATGAAAGATCTGGCAATGACAACCGGTACTAAAAAATCCTTCGTCGAAATCGATTCGATTGTTGACTTCATGTCCTGTGCTCGACGTATCGAGCAACCAACCGAATCTTTCTCTTCCAAGGAACAACATCCAATGCGACTATTTGTATAAAAGTCGAAAGTTATTGCAACATCTTTTCGACAATTTTTCCACATAAATGAAACCAATTTTCCACCATGCTGTGTTGATAACTCGCTCGACAAGCATCGATCCGCGATGCGTTCGTGTGGGCATGATGATGTCTGGGAAGCGATGCATGAAACGTTTTTTCATGCGTGTTGACGAAGCCCAAAACACGATGCGTTTAAGCATCTTTCGTCATCGCATTTTTGATGCATGATCGGCATGTTGGCGAGAGGCTCTCCAAGCACTTCGAGCTCGAGTGAAACTAAAAATACCAATGAATTGATTGATCGATATCGAATCACGTTTGCATGACTGGATGTCCAACAACAGGAACCAATCATGCTCGCATCATGCATCGTGCAGGATGCAAACAAGTGCTTCGACGATACGATTTCGCGCGATCTTGAACGCACCTTGATGACGGTATTCGATGCACGAAACGGCGCTACAAAGAGGGTCCAATCGAGTCGCTTTGGAGGCTCCAAAACAGCATCATCGCTGCGCAGAAATTTTTGAAAATTTTTTCGCTGCGCTACCAAAAACGGCTTCCATTGTTCGATTGCAGCGCTTGAAAGTTGCTCAACGCCATCGATGCAAAGAAGATTGCGTTGAACGTCATGCCTCGACTTTGGAACCAAAGCGCTGCGAGCACGCCAACGATTGCTCCTAATGTTTGCGCTTCGACAAGGCCATTGGTGCGACGAAAAATACCGATCAGATGCTGCGCGATCTGCCCACCATCGAGCGGGTAAATCGGAATCAAGTTGATGACTGCCCACCAGATACTCGATGTCACCATGAAGTGAATGGATGCAGTGGTCAAAGGGTTGCGAGGCCGGCTAACCTGAATCTGCAACAAATCTGCCAACCACAAGAATTCACTTACGAAAACGCCGCACAACGTCGCGGACACACCCACTGCCGCTGCCAATAGCAACTGAATCAATGGGCCAGCTGCGGACACGATGATCTGATCCATGTGAGTCAGGCTACGCCTTCTCCCGTTCCGCCCCCAAATCATCCCCGCGCCTGGTATTGCAAGTCCACCCATTTGATAAAGCACGATCTCGGATTCGATTCCGAAGTAGCGGAACGCAAGCGCATGCCCCAATTCATGCACAAGAATGGATGTGAACGTAACACCAACCCAAACCAAGAGCAGCAACCACAATTGGACATCGATCCCTTCCCTCGCGTACTGAAACTGGAAGCTCATCGCCAAGTTGTATCCTAGAGCTGCACTTACGGCCCAAAACAACCATGTCACACGAACCGGAAATCCAAAGAGCTGGAATCGCCAGTCGTACTGACTCTGCTGTGGTTCACCTAAAAACATGATCCGTTCTTTCTCAATCTTTATTTTTTCTGAGGACTCTTGATTCTTTTTGCTGCCCTAGCAGCACATCATTGATTCGAGGATTGAATGAATGGCCGATGCTACGCTTGAGGAACTCCTAGAAGATTCTTCTTGATTTTCCAACAGTCCGCCACGATCTTCGCCGCGCATTCCAGGGAAGCACCATCGATAACCAACGGCGGAATGAACGCAATCCGATCGCGTCGCGCGCCGGTCAAGTGAGTCAACATGCCACACACTTTCATTTGACTCACCCAACTGCACGAAACCTTGGAAGCAATCCCGACTTCACTTGACACTCCGGAAAGATCGATCACCGTCGCAAGCCCAAGACCATCAACTTCCAAACACTCGGGAAGGTCCGCGCGCAATCTATCACGAAAGCTTTCCCCACTCACAACAACTTTGCGCATCAATCTTTCATCGTTCAACAAACGAAGTGATTCCAGGGCAACTCGACAGCCAAGCGGATTGGCAGCGAAGGTTTCGGATTCGATTCCTTCCACCAATGCATCCATCTTATTGGCTTGTCCCATAACAGCCGCCATGCTGACAACACCTCCGCCCAAGGATTTCCCTAGAACGGTGAAGTCTGCATCCCAACCATCTTCATGGGATACCAGCATTTTCCCTAAACGACCAAGCCCCATCTGTATTTCGTCACTGATGATTTGGATCT
>Ga0247832_1001295_pt1 | contig 45191 bp, 28 predicted proteins | sample LaCruzMarch2015__10_FD_192407 | JGI IMG/M metagenome (GOLD analysis project Ga0247832, IMG submission 192407) | Freshwater microbial communities from meromictic Lake La Cruz, Castile-La Mancha, Spain - LaCruzMarch2015_4m | ecosystem: Environmental > Aquatic > Freshwater > Lake | place: Spain... | reverse complement strand
TAAACTTAAATTCATAGTTTACACCTGTTTGAGAACCTGAAAGTGACACTGAAGCACCAGTTCCGGGGAATGAACAATATGAGCCAGTTCCACTCAATGTAAATGCAGTTGGCAATGGATTCACTGTGACTGATTGATTAGCAGATGCTGAACAACCGTTTGCATTTGTTACTGTAACGGAATAAGAACCCGAAGTATTCACACTGATGGCTTGCGTAGTTGCGCCTGTGCTCCAGGAATAAGACGAGCCTGCAGAAGCAGATAAAATTACAGAACCACCAGTGCAAAATGTAGTAGGGCCGCTTGCAGTAATGGTAGGTGCAAAAGCTGGATTATCTATTTCGTCGATGGTAATATTTACATCTCCTGTGCTGGTAGAAAATCCTTCCACAACAACAAAATAAACAGTATTGGGAGTAACCGCTCTTTTTAACGATGCATTGGCTGTTCCACAATAGGGTCCGTAATCATCAAGCGATACGATATGCGCTCCAGTGGAAGTCAAAAAATGTAAATAGGTATCAAAATTTGAAGCACAGGTTGAAATGGCTAAGCTATCGGCGCAAGGGCCTGTAGTTATTCTGAAGAAAACATCGCCAGAAGATTGATTATTCGGCCCTGTGTATGTATTGGTAAATCCGCTTCCGTTGGCAGTTGACAAACTACCTGAATAGGGAGTGGAAATGATAATGGGGTTTGAAAATGTATTTCCAACCGGGGAGGTGACTTCCAAGTTCAAACTATTGGAATACGAATCAGTACAATTAATTCTTGAAACTACTGCACGAATTAAGTATGTTCCTGGATTCAAGCTAATATTTGAAGTAGCAGAAATTGCACCGCCTATATCGCCCCAACTTGTTCCACTATTCGTTGAAAATTGCCATTGAATATTTGTTCCATTGTAACCTGTTAATACAAAACTGCCACTTGCACCAGCTTGAAATGATGTGGGCCCTGAGGCGATTCCACCTACGGTTGGAATTGAAAAAGGCTGTGGGTTTGCTAATAGAACTGCTGCAAAAGCATTAATCCTACCATGACCAAGATCGGCACTCCAGGTTCCGTTAGGTTGACCACTTATATCACTATAATAAGTGTAGCCGCCTACTTTATCACATGTTGATTCAATAATTTGCCTGGCTTGTGCATTGGTAAGATTAGGATTTACTGATAAAATCAATGCCATAACTCCTGCAGCATTTGGGCATGCAGATGAAGTACCATTGAAAGTTGGTGCATAATTTCCTGAACTATAACCAGCTGAACCTGAAATATCTGTAGTGTAAATTTTAACACCTGGAGCAGCAATATCTAAGTTTATCCCGAAATTTGACCCCCACCTTGTTTCACCATCACAAGAGCTCGGATTCTTCCGCTGGTTACACATGCTCATGGCAGCTACAGCTACAACGTTTGACAAAGTAGCAGGATAAGAAACGGCTCCATTGCTGTTTCCTGCTGCAAATAAAACAGGTGCTCCTTTTCCGCCTCTTCCTTGTGTAACTGAACGACTGATGGCATCATTAATTAATGAGGAATTGCTACCGCCACCCCAGCTGTTACTTAAAACATCAGCACCACCTTGATTCCAGGCCCAGTCAAGAGAAGTGCCTATCCATGTGCTTGAAGTAACCCAGCTACTGCCAGAGGAGTACGCAATGCGAACAGGAACAATTTTAGAGTTGTAGGCAACTCCTGCTACACCCAAATTATTGTTTCCAACAGCTGCTACAATACCTGCGCAAGCAGTTCCATGTGCATCATTCCCTTGCATAGCGCCGCCGCTTCCTTGCTGCGTGCCATCAAATCCAGGCAGCATATTAGCTAGCAAATCCGGGTGAACTAAATCAACTCCTTCATCTAAAATGGCTACTTTAATTGTTGCCGAACCGGTAGAAACTCCCCATGCAGAAAAAACTTTCATATCAGCACCGGGAGTTCCGCTGAACTGAAGACTAGAGCCTGTATTGTTTAATGACCACTGGTTGGCCAAAAAAGTATCGTTTGTATTGAAGCGTTTTAGCAACTTTAGGTAATCAGGCTCAGCATAGGCAAACAACTTTGATTCTGTAAGATTGGTAGCCAGCTCTAAAGCTTTGAATGATGATCTTTTTGTGACTTGAACAAAGTACACCAACTGGTCGGCTTCATACGATTTTTCAATTGTGGCTCCAGCAGATTTCAATTGATCTTCCAACGTTCTTAAATCACCTAAGCTTTTCAATTTAACAATAACCCGATCCTGAGTAGCTTCCAGCGTTCCATCTTCGTTGACCAAAAAAGGGTTGGCATACACGACGCTTTCATGTTTATGCAACCTAATAATTAATTCAAAAATTTGCTGTTCTGTAGCGATACCTTTTAGTTCTGCTACAACTACTTTCGGAGAAGGTAGCATCATTTCATCAATCAAAGGTTCGAGCAAAGGCTCTTTGGCCAAGACTGCGGAAATGCTTGATTTTGAAAGTCCATCTTTGAACTTCACAAGCACCTTTGAGGTAGAAATCGGTGAGTTAAGTTTGCCATCGCCGGTGTATCGAACGATTTCTTTGGCAGCCATTGCTGTATTTGGTTTGACTACTGATAGAGAAAATACCAGCAAAACTGACAGTGCAAGAAAGGGGAATTGGAAAACTTTATTCATATAGATCTTTTGATTGAATTTCAGGAGGAACGAGTATGCAATATTGAGTGAGATAGTATTGAGAAAAATGTCATTTATCTACAAAAAGTTACACCCATTATAAAGTTATAAAAAGACACAAATAAAAAATCTACTTACCGGGGCAGAAAATCTGCCCCGGTTTTGGGTTTACCACAACTTCAAAACAAGGCAAGCCAACAGACAATAATACGCTGTTTTTGAACCCCCTCTCCAGTGTCTGAACCAAAGCGAACGAAAAATAAGAGTCGTTTTTTTCGTCCCGCACTTATCTGTTCGTACCCGGCATTGCGAACTCCCAATAATTCGGGAGACTCCGTCTCGGTAAGCAAAGGCAAGGTTCAGTGTAAATGGTTCATAGACAGACCTTTTCTGTCCTCATCCCGAGCCAAGGAGGGATCTTTTGGAGGCAATAGAAAATTCCGCTCCTCTGGAGCTCTTTAAACCAACATTGATTTTTTTCTATTGACATCGGGCTCCTCTGGAGCCAAAAGCAGATAAATAAAACCTATAAGGTTTTTGAAAACCTTATAGGTTTGGAGGCACAGTAAGCAAAGGCAAGGTTCAGTTTAAATGGGTCAGAGACAGACCTTTTCTGTCCTCATCCCGACCCAAGGAGGGATCTTTTGGAGGCAATAGAAAATTCCGCTCCTCTGGAGCTCATCAAACCAACATCGATTTTTTTCTATTGACATCGGGCTCCTCTGGAGCCAAATGCAGATAAATAAAACCTATAAGGTTTTTGAAAACCTTATAGGTTTGGAGGCACAGTAAGCAAAGGCAAGGTTCAGTTTAAATGGGTCAGAGACAGACCTTTTCTGTCCTCATCACGACCCAAGGATGGATCTTTTGGAGGCAATAGGAAATTCCGCTCCTCTGGAGCTCTTTAAACCAACATTGATTTTTTTCTATTGACATCGGGCTCCTCTGGTGCCAAATGCAGATAAATAAAACCTATAAGGTTTTTGAAAACCTTATAGGTTTGGAGGCACAGTAAGCAAAGGCAAAGTTCAGTTTAAATGGGTCATAGACAGACCCTTTCTGTCCTCATCCCGACCCAAGGAGGGATCTTTTGGAGGCAATAGAAAATTCCGCTCCTCTGGAGCTCTTTAAACCAACATTGATTTTTTTCTATTGACATCGGGCTCCTCTGGAGCCAAATGCAGGATGGGTCAGAAACCCAAATCTATTAAGAATCCTTAGAGCGCCAAGGCTAACTCAAAGGATAGAAAAGGGCGCAGGGCATAGGCTCAATTATTTTATAGTTGTTGCAGTTCCTTACCCTTCAGGTGGTCGAAGACCCTCGTGGTTGCCCAGCCTATTTTTAGTGATATTCAAAATTGAACTATTTTTGGATGCAAATTCTGAAATGCAAAGATGTGAGACCCAACGATAAAACTTCCGAATTGTAAATTCGGAAGAGCCCACTCCTACATATTGCGTCTATACTGCCCTCCGTCCCGCTAAAACGGGATCTACGGGCATTGAAATTTTATTTACATATTCCTCCTATACTGCCCTCCGACCTCATACAACGCATGAGAGATTTGACCCAAGGTGCAGTATTTCACGGCTTCCATCAGGCTTGCGAAAATGTTGCCGCCGCTGATGGCTGTTTGTTGAAGGTGGTGAAGCACTCTAGCACTGTTTTGCTCGTTGCGTTGCTGAAATACATGCCGGCTGCGAATGGCAAATTCCTTTTCTTCTGAACCGCTGCGCACCACATTGTTGGGGACTACGGTTTTGGAAGTTTCAGGATCTAAAAAGGTGTTTACGCCAATAATGGGCAATTCGCCGGTGTGTTTCAGGGTTTCGTAATACAGGCTTTCTTCCTGAATTTTGCTGCGCTGATACATGCGTTCCATTGCACCCAGCACGCCACCTCGTTCGCTGATACTTCGAAATTCGGCCATGACGGCTTCTTCTACCAGATCGCTCAGTTCTTCGATGATGAAAGAGCCTTGTAGCGGATTTTCGTTTTTCGCCAGTCCCAGTTCCTTGTTGATAATCATTTGAATGGCCACCGCCCGGCGCACACTTTCTTCAGTGGGTGTGGTAATGGCCTCGTCGTAGGCGTTGGTATGCAGGGAGTTGCAGTTGTCGTAAATGGCATAGAGTGCCTGCAAAGTGGTGCGAATGTCGTTAAAACTAATCTCCTGGGCGTGCAAACTGCGGCCACTGGTTTGAATATGGTATTTCAGTTTCTGGCTGCGGTCGTTGCCTTTGTATTTGTGTTTGATGGCTTTGGCCCAGATGCGGCGAGCCACACGGCCAATCACCGAATATTCTGCGTCGATGCCATTGCTGAAAAAGAAGCTTAGATTGGGTGCAAATTCATCGATGTGCATGCCCCGGCTCAGGTAATATTCTACAAAAGTGAAGCCGTTGGACAAGGTGAAAGCTAGTTGGGTTATTGGATTGGCCCCCGCCTCGGCAATGTGGTAGCCCGAAATGCTGACCGAGTAAAAATTGCGCACCTGCTTATCGATGAAATATTGCTGAATGTCGCCCATCATGCGCAGGGCAAATTCGGTGGAGAAAATACAGGTGTTTTGCGCCTGATCTTCTTTCAAAATATCAGCTTGCACGGTGCCCCGAACAGCAGACAATGTGTCGGCTTTGATTTTGGCATATACTTCTGGTTCCAGCACTTCTTCGCCTGTGGCACCCAATAGCATCAGCCCAAGTCCATCGTTTCCGGCTGGAAGTTCTCCCTGATAAACGGCCACTTGTTTGTCGGTGCGGTGCGCCAGAATGCGTTCACGTACTTCTTCGTCCAAGCCGTTTTGTTTGATGTACAACTCGCATTGCTGATCAATGGCGGCATTCATAAAAAAGGCCAGAATGATCGGTGCCGGCCCGTTGATGGTCATGGAAACCGAAGTAGAAGGATCGGCCAGGTTGAAACCTGAATACAGTTTTTTGGCATCGTCCAGGTTGGCAATGCTTACGCCCGAGTTACCAATTTTACCATAAATATCAGGCCGGTGATCGGGGTCTTCGCCGTAGAGCGTCACCGAGTCAAAAGCCGTTGACAATCGCTTGGCGGGTAAATTTTCGCTTAAATAATGAAACCGGCGGTTGGTACGCTCGGGGCCTCCTTCACCGGCAAACATGCGGGTTGGGTCTTCACCTTCTCGCTTCAAAGGAAATACGCCGGCAGTGTATGGAAATTTGCCCGGCACGTTTTCGGTGTAGCGCCATTTGAGAATATCGCCCCAGTCTTTGAACTTTGGCAGCGACACTTTTCTCACTTTGGTTTGCGACAGTGTGGTGTAGGTGAGGTCTTGTTCAATCACTTTATCACGCACCCGGTAGCGGTATTTGTCGTCGCTGTATTTGGCTACCACATATTTCCAATTGCCCACCACTTTGCGACACTCCCCGTCCAGTTTGTGCTCAACCTCGGCATATAGTTTGCGCATTTGCACCAGCAACTCGTCTTCTTCCGTTTTACCATCGGCAATCAATTGAGCAATTACGCCATCAATCTGATACAAGCGACTGGCTATGGCGGCTTGCTCTACCACATATTGCCCATACATCTGGTTCAACTCCGCAATTTCGGCCAGGTAGCGGGTTCTGTCAGGCGGAATCACCGGTTTGCTGGCTTCCATGCCTACCAGGTTGTCGCCAAAAGTTTTGGTTTTTTGGAGCTTAACGCCTGTTTTTTCCTCCAATTTGGCCATGGTGGCGTGAAACAAATCATTGGCGCCCATGTCGTTGAACTGCGAAGCAACCGTGCCAAAAATGGGCAGTTGCTCATCGGGTGTCTCCCAAAGCTGTTGGTTGCGTTTGTATTGCTTGCGCACATCCCGAATGGCATCGAGAGCGCCTCGTTTGTCGAATTTGTTGAGGGCAATAAGGTCGGCAAAATCGAGCATGTCAATTTTTTCAAGTTGCGTAGCGGCGCCGTATTCAGCCGTCATCACATACATGCTCACATCGCTGTGTTCCACAATTTCGGTGTCGCTCTGTCCAATTCCAGACGTTTCTACCACCACCAGATCAAATCCCGCAGCTTTGGCCAGGTCTATGGCACTTTGTACATGTTTGCTCAGAGCCAGGTTACTTTGGCGAGTAGCCAGTGAGCGCATGTACACATTTGGGTGATTGATGGAATTCATACGAATCCGGTCGCCCAGCAAAGCACCACCCGTTTTTCGCTTGGAAGGATCTACCGAAATAATGGCAATGGTGTTGTCAGGATACTCATATAGATACCGCCGCACCAGTTCATCCACCAGCGAAGATTTTCCAGCTCCTCCCGTTCCAGTAATTCCCAAAACAGGTGTTTTTTTAGTGTCTATCTTTTCCTGAATCAGGCTTTTGATGAAAGGTGCCTCTTCGGGTAAATTTTCAGCAATGGTAATCAACCTGGCCAGTTCATTAGGTCGGGAAGTGCCGAGCGTTTTCACCAATTCTAAAATGTATGGCTCGTCTTCGTCCTCTTCACCAGCTAATGACAAACTGCCCACATTTTGCCTAAACAGCGGAAAATCACACTTTTTGATTACATCGTTAATCATGCCTTGCAAACCCATGGCCATGCCATCGTCGGGCGAATAGATACGGGTGATGCCATACGCATGTAATTCTTCGATTTCTGTGGGCAAAATGGTACCTCCTCCTCCACCAAACAGTTTGATATGTCCACAACCTCGCTGCTGCAAGAGGTCAAACATGTACTTAAAATATTCCACATGCCCACCCTGATAACTGGTGATGGCAATGCCTTGCACATCTTCCTGAATGGCGCAATTAACCACTTCATCCACACTGCGGTTGTGTCCGAGGTGAATCACTTCGGCACCGGTGCCTTGCATGATCCGGCGCATGATATTGATGGCGGCGTCGTGTCCGTCGAACAAGCTCGATGCTGTAACAATGCGGACGGGGTAGGTTGGTTTGTAAGGTGAGGACATAAGGTAAAAAGTAAAAGGTAGAAAGTAAAAAGTGAAGAAATTTCAGCCGTTTATAGCATCTAAAAAGGTTCAATACCTTCTACCTTTCACTTTTAACTTTTTACTACGATTAGTTCGTTTTTCGGGTCGAAGATAGGGGATTTGGAACGAATTCTGTTGCTCAACCCAGTGACATAAAAGAAACATGAAGCATGGGCTAAAGTCCTGTCTTTTTGAATATAGCTGGTCTGTTTTCGGGTACTGCCAATCGGTAACCTACATTGAAAGTGCCAGAACTGTAAAAAATAGAAATCGGATTTGATTTATCGGCCTCATTAAAAACCGAAAAATACCGAAAGCCGAAGCTTGAAAACCAGCGTGGATGATTGTAGCCAAGGCTAATCCTTAATTCTGCATTCAAACCAAAGGTTTCATAATTTGACTCTTGACCTGTTTCCCATTTGCGGTTGCTGGACTGATAAGCCATACCGGGAATAAAACCTAAATTAAAAAACATACAACGCCTTTTGCCAAACGAAAAATTGTGGATATAGCCGATGTTGGCACCTATGGATAGCACCTCAAGACCAATTGTTTGTTTGAAATCAGAACCTCTTTGTGGGGAAGCGAGGGGAACCAAAGCTGAATCTGAAGTGTAATTATTTCTGACCAAACTTAAGCCAGAAACAAAACTGCCGGCACTTTTGCGCTGCTGTTCCAGCTGATATAAGTTTGATGAATTAGAAAACCGCCTGTGATTAAAGCAATAGTTAATCGTGCTGAAAAAGGTACTTGTCAGAATATCGGGACGCTGATAATATGGGTAATCTTTTGATTGTCTGTATTGTGGCAAAATAACGTCAGTGTTAGAAAGATAAAAGCCTTCATTTTGCCGGTAAAATGCTTTAAACCAAATTTTTCTGGTCGAAGTAGCCAGTCCAAAACCTCGCATCTTGCTTTTTCCTTTCAATGGGTCTTCCTTCGTCCAGGGCAATGAACGGGTGTATTCAAGGCTGAGCCACTTATAATCTATGCCAAAGCCTGTGTTGGTTGGCGAATTGCTATGAAAAAGTAATTGATCGAGGCCACGCTGCTGATAGCCAATACCCACCAATTGCACTTCCCGAACGAACCTGATAGCAAGCCGATCCGGAAAAGTACGAATATACAAGGTGTCAAAAGTTGGCTTGTCGGGCTTATCCGGTTGTGCATTGGCACCAAAATGAAAGCAAAGCCCGGTAAGTAATGCAACACAAACTGACTTAAATAAGCTCACAAATCAACCATTTAATGATCCAAAGGTCTGCATGCGTTGTTGTTTAACAAAAACATGAACCTTGATTTTTTACAAAAATGTGACCATTTTTATCCTTTTTCAATCCAACTCTTCAAGTTTTCTTTTCGCTACTATCAAATTTTCGAGGGCCGAGTCATTGAGCTTCGGATAATGCATATCTAGTCCCTGTAAAGTCTTTTTCAATATTTTGGCAATTAATGCCCTGGCAAACCATTTATCGTCAGCAGGAATGATGTACCAGGGCGCACTTTTTGACGCAGTTTCCTGAATCGCCTTTTCATACACGTCCATATATAGGTTCCATTGATTTCTCGCTGTAATGTCGCTCATTTCAAACTTCCAGTTTTTGTTTGGGTCATCTATTCTTTCCAGCAAACGCTTCTTTTGTTCCCCTTTCGAGACATGGAGAAAAAACTTCATCATCACCATGCCACTTTCCACCAAGGTACCTTCAAAACACCTGATGTGCTCATAGCGGTTGTTCCAAAACTTTTTGTCGATGTCTTTCACTGTTTCAATGCCTGGAATTCGTTCGCTTAACACAAATTCAGGATTCACTTTACAAGTGGTAACAAACTCATAATGAGAGCGGTTGTGAATGCCCATTTTACCTTGTTCTGGCATGGCCAAATGGTGTCTCCAGAGAAAATCGTGCTTGTATTCCATAGCACTCGGCACCCTGAAACCGACTACTTGAACTCCTTGAGGATTGATGCCCGACATCACATGCTTGATGGCACCATCTTTTCCGGCGGCATCCATGGCTTGAAAAATCATGAGCAATGCATGCCGATTGTGTGCAAAAAATAAAGCCTGCAACTTGCTGATTTCTTCAATATCCGATTGCAATTGATCCTTTAGCACCTTTTTGTCTTCAGAGTCGTCGGGAGGAATGGTGAAATAATCCTTTAATTTAAAATCAGACCCCTTTGTGATTCGGTATTTTGATATATCCATAAATTGAAGGAATTGGCCATAAAAAGCAGCTCCTTTGAATTGCTGGTTCAATAAACAAAAGATAACCCTGCTTCGCAACCAAAAGGTGCTTTTTTCTGTTTTTTATCTGATACCTAAACCATTTAAATCCTGGAATATGAAAATCGTCATTGTCGGTGGAGGCTTTGCCGGACTCAAATTGGCCCGAAGCCTCAACAATAAAAAGGACATCGAGGCCCTCCTCATTGACAAATTAAACTACCACCAGTTTCAGCCCCTGTTATACCAGGTGGCTACAGCTGGTTTAGATGCCAGCAACATTTCATTTCCCCTTCGAAAAGCATTTCACAACAGCAAAAATATTCGGATTCGCCTGGGTGAGGTTTTGAAAATCCATGCTGAGGTAAAGCAAATAGAAACCACTGCTGGCAACTTTTCATTCGATGCGCTGGTGCTTGCCACCGGGGCTGATACCAATTTTTTTGGCAACGAAAACCTGATCAAACACGCTTTTCCCATGAAGTCGACGGTTGAAGCACTCCAACTTCGGCACCGCTTGAACGAAGTGTTTGAAAGCTACCTGAAAACGAATGATACTGCAGAAAAACAACGCTTACTGACCATGGTGGTGGTAGGCGGAGGAGCTACTGGTGTGGAAGTTAGTGGTACTTTGGCCGAAATGAAAACCCATGTATTGCCCAAAGATTATCCTGAAATTGATTTTACAGGCATGAAAATCATTTTGTTGGAAGGAGGCGATCGAATATTGGCTGCCATGAGTGCCGATAGCAGCCGTCAATCGAAATTGTACCTGGAAGAGTTGGGTGTAGATGTGCGGCTGAATACACTTGTGAAAGATTATGATGGAGCAGAAGTTTCACTCGTCAATGGCGATACCATCGGCTCATCCACAGTGATTTGGGCTGCGGGCATCAAAGGAAATGTACCAGAAGGCATCGCCAAAGAACTGATTATGCGTGGAAATAGGATTCAGGTAAATCGGTTCAGCCAGGTGCTTGGTTCGGAAAATATCTATGCCCTTGGCGATGTGGCGTATATGGAAACACCAAAGTATCCCAAAGGTCATCCGCAAGTGGCTACTGTGGCCATAGCACAAGGTAAAATATTGGCCAAAAATCTGATGAAGATAAGCCAGGGACAAACAGACCTCGAACCATTCGAGTATTTCGACAAAGGCAGCATGGCTACAGTTGGCAGGCATAGAGCTGTGGTAGATATTCCCAAACCCAAACTTCACTTCGGCGGATCTTTTGCCTGGTACATTTGGATGGGCTTGCACCTGCTGCTGATTCTGGGTGTAAAGAACAGGATACAGGTTTTTGTGAACTGGGTATATAAATACTTTACCTACGACCAAAGTTTGAGGCTGTGGTTTAAGGGAGTTGAGCGGGAGAAGGTAATGAGTAAATGAGTTCTTTCCAAAGAAACCCACTTGTCTGATTTCAAAACTCATTGGATTGGTTAACTTTCCCCAGCTACCCGATTTATTAAGCTTTTTGGAAAGTTACCAGAATGTATTGAGCATTTGCAGCGATTAGGTAACGTTATATGTGGTTTATCTGAATGTGAAGCTGCACTTTTTCAAATGTAGATTTACTTTTCCTTCATCCACAAAATTGGCTTTTGTTGATTCTCATATTTTAGTAAAAATATGTACGTCCCAGTTGGCCAATTTCTCACATCTATCTGCTTTACCTGCCTAGCAGTATAAATGTGTTTGCCCATTCCGTCATAAACTTCAAAATCAACTTCATGGTCGATCCCAGAAACTCTCACAGTTTCTTTGCCCGGATTTGGAAACAGGCGACATGCATTCAAAGCGGCGTATTTTTGAACCAGACCAGTGATAACCAATGGTTCTGATCTTGAAAAACAGCCATTTGATCTAAAGAGTGCAACTTCGTAAGCCCCTGATCCATAAGCAGCCCAGGCAAGAGAATCGCCAAATATGCCAAGAACCACTCCGTTTCGGCTCCAAACATATTGGGTGTCGATGTTTGCAACAATAAATCCATTTTCTATCCGCAAAACAGGTACATCTGGTACCGACAAAACAATTGCTTTAACCTCAGTCCTGGGACGACTTTCGCAACCAGCCCCATTCACTGAAGCAACAAAATAGCTTTGACTACTATTGAGAAAAGGGGTAATAAAATGCCTGTTATTTGGGTTGACAAGGCTGTCGGTCGATTGCAGATTTGCAAACCACCTGAATCGACCGGTAGTTTGGTTGACTGCTAACTGAACCTGCCCTGCACCGCAACGACTGGAGTCGGATACCATGGGAGAAGGAGGGCGAACAATCGGTGAAAACTGCAATGGAATCAAAACTGTGGCGCAGCCTTCAGTGTTTCGTACCCTTAAAAAGTAGGTCTGCGGTTGAATGATAGGCGGAGTTTGGAAACTCGAAGCGGTAGCACCCACTAAAGAATCCTGATTTGGTCCAAACCATTGAAATGCAGAACCTGATACCGGATTTTGAACCTGAACCCTTGCTGAATCGCCCGAGCAGGGTTGTGTAATCTGAACTGTAGGTATTGTAGGTGCAGGGTTTATGATTGCCTGCACAAGTGTTCGTGTACTTTCGCAGTTGCCGATTCCGATGATGCTTACATAATAATTGGCTGTTGCGGTAACTATTGGAGAATAATTGGATGTGGTTTGACCAGCAATAGCTGTTCCGCCTGTTTGCGATGTGTACCAACGGTAAGTTTGGCTGCCTGTGGCACCATTTGCTGTTAAAGTAACCACACCTGATCCGCAGCGAGACACAGGGTTGCCGGTTGGTGCGCTTGGTATAGGGTTTATTGTGGCCACCACGGCTGCCCTTGCACTCTCGCAGTTTCCTACACCAAGAATTGAAACATAATATGTCGAAGTAGCACTAAGTGAAGGCGTTGCATAGCTGGCTCCTGTTTGGTTATTGATTGGGGTTCCACCGGTTGGCACTGTGTACCAGCGATAGGTTTGGGTTGCCTGAGCACCTGATGCCAATAGATTTACCGTGCCCGAACCGCAACGGGCTGCTGAAGTAGTAGTTGGGCTGACCGGAATGGCGTTGATGGTGGCAGTAACGGCTGTTCTGTTGCTTTCGCAGTTTCCCGTGCCCAGTATCGAAACATAATAAACCGTGGATACACTCAAGGAAGGAGTAGTGAAGCTGGCACCGGTTTGGTTATTGATTGGGGTTCCACCGGTTGGCACTGTGTACCAGCGATAGGTTTGGGTTGCCTGAGCACCTGATGCCAATAGATTTACCGTGCCTGAACCGCAACGGGCTGCTGAAGTAGTAGTTGGGCTGACCGGAATGGCGTTGATGGAGGCAGTAACGGCTGTTCTGTTGCTTTCGCAGTTTCCCGTGCCCAGTATCGAAACATAATAAACCGTGGATACACTCAAGGAAGGAGTAGTGAAACTGGCACCGGTTTGGTTATTGATTGGGGTTCCACCGGTTGGCATTGTGTACCAGCGATAGGTGTTGGAGCCTGTTGCGCCCGAAGCAGTTAAAGTAACTGAACCAGATCCGCATCGGCTTACACCTGCAACAGCAGGTGCCGACACACTTCCTGAACCTATTATGGCAAATATCTTTTTCCTGATACTTGGACAATCAAGCCCTGAAACTTTCCAATCATAGAAATAATTATATCGGGTCCCTGCTGTTGAACTTTCAATAGCCATCAGATTTTGAATAACCATGGGAAATACTGCACCAGATTCATTTCTTAACAGAGATTCAACCGTAGAGCCGGTGGCATCTATCCGATAAATACCAGGATTAAGAACAAGTCCAATGAATAATTTTGTAGCATTTCCTGTTCCATTCACTTGTCGTGAAACAGACTGCATGGTAAAAGTGCTGGCCGAATCTCGTATCCTGAAAAATACTGAGCCTGCCCCCGTTGCATATATTGTAACGGTATCAATTCTAACATCTTTTAAAACCCTAACATACATACCATGATTAAAGCTGGGGCTAAAATTTGGATTATTGAAAACATCAGGATTTAATGGCCCGATTCGGCCTGGGGTTTTGACTTGAGTGCCAACCCAATAAGCTCGGGTAGCACTTAGAGAGGGTGTTGTAAAACTATTGCCTTCCGATAGTGGGGTTGTGGTTATGCTATCTGCAAACCATTGATAAGTTGCATTTCCAGGTGCTGCTGTAAAAGTAAACGAGCCAGTCGAACATCTGTTTTGGTCGGCCACATTGGGTGCAACCGGACTGGTATTCACATGTAACAGAAGTGGATAAGGTTGGCCTGTTCTGGCCGGATTAGTAGACCTTACCCTTAAACGGTAGGCATTTCCGGGATTAACAGCAGAAGAAATCAGCACTGGAATATTTACATTGCTTGCTGTAGTGGCTAAAGAACCAATTGTCGTTGGATTAGTAAAACTCCCATTCGCACTGCTCAATTCTACAATAAAGGTGTTTCCGGATTGCAGGTTGATTGTGGATTTGAGTCCTACTTGAAAGTGTGCTCCATGACAGAGGCTCAAATCCGGCAAAGATTGTATGGGGTGGCAGTTGACTTGAAGTGTAGTGAAATATTGCACACTGGTGCAATTGTTTTGTGTAACCGTTACGGTGTAAACCCCGCTATTGGCTTGCGTTATGTTGGAAATGCTTGGATTGCGCTGTATTGAACTGAATTGGTTTGGCCCCGACCAGCTGTATGTAGCACCTTGCACTGCCGTAATAGAAGGTGAAAAAGTGCTGCCATCGCATAGCAATGCATCTTGTGAAACAGTGAGATTGTTGAGCACTACATTTCCATCTAAACATGTAGCAAAATTGCATTCTTCTTCAATCAATGCTCCGGGCAAAGGTCCAAACCCTACGGATAAATCTATGCCTGCTGTGAGATGGCAATAGCTCATGGTGGTTCCAACTCTCGGAATTCTGGCACCTTCATAACACGAGCCTTCCGAAGTAAAGCAACTATCTATCATACCAAAAACACCCGGTCTTATTTCCCAGAAACAGCTTTGTGTATGTGGCGAACCAAAGTTGTGGCCAAGTTCATGTGCAATCACATTGATGGTCCAGGAGTAAATAGGAATGGGAGAAAAGGAATTGTTAATATTACTGTAAGCGATGTTGAAGTCAGGGTCACACAGCACATTTAAATAAGCCACTCCACCATGCGCAAGCTGCTTTGTAGATAGCAGGTGAGCCAGGTTTCCCTCATAGGACGGGAGTGAGTTAATGAATGTGTTGTAGGCATCTAGCACAACAAATGAGTTTTCCGTTGGCCAGTTATCTTGTTGGGTGGCCAAGGACACTTCGGAAACCAAAATTCGAATACCTTCACGATCAAAAAGGATAGCTACCATGTTGAACATGGCATTGAAAAAGTTAAGTGTATTGGGTATTGAACTCCCGTTGTCCAGATACATTTGATAATCAAGGTCGAAACGGATTTCTACCCGGCGACAATTGTCTGTTCCGCCTTTGGGTTTTTCGGGATTGATTTTGCGCTTAATTTCAGCTTTTAGCTTGTTAAATTCGACCTGATCTGCCTGGCAAGAAAAAGGATTGGCTATTTCAACATCAAAATCATTGAAAACAGCCAGTAATTCACGTTTTTCATCCCTGACCAATACAAAATTGAGGTTGGTGTTTTTATAGGCAACCAAGCCCCATACTTGTTTGTCTGTAAATGAGAATGCAGCAAGTGAACGTGTGTCGCCTTCAACAAAACCCTGGTAATGAATCGCTTTATTAAAAGATTCAGTATATTTTTCCTTTGAATTCAGCACAACAGAATACCGCAAACCTTCGAGGTTTACTTGTTTTAGAACAAGGCTGATAGGATTTCCCTGATACATAATTTTCAGATTCAATTCTCCGGAGTTTGCTTTATGCAAAGCCTGGAGTTTGCTGTCATCAATCGTGTACCAGGAAACTTGCTGCACTGCATGCCCGATCTTTTCATTCAGGGCTTTGGGTGCCGCTGTCGGGGTAAAAAGCTTCTCTATCTGGTTGGCCATGGCAAACTGAACAGAAGCAATCATAGAAAGGAGAACAGTAAAATTTTTCACCTGGTTTAATTATTAATTGATCGTGGAGAAAAGTATTCAAAATTAGTAAAATTTATTTGACGGCAGTACTGTGTTCCTGCTCCATTGCATGATTTTCGACCACATGATGGGAATTCTCTAAGAAGCTGTATTTGAAGATAATGAAGGTTTAATACTAATAAAGTAGGCTGAAGGCCGGAAAGCCCTGAGGTTTTCCAAGGACCACACTTTTACTTTTTGCTCCTTTGCTTGGCAGAAAACAGGTATTGAGTTCAGACCCAGCAACAACAGGTTTGTTTTTTTGAAATTTTATTGCTGTTATTGATTTGGATTTTTGAATTTTCTATATGTATTTACCAAGAAACATTGACACAACTCTGGAAGAATGGCGAACTGCCGAGGACAGAAAACCCCTGTTGATACGGGGTGCCCGCCAGGTGGGCAAGACTTCTGCGGTGCGAAAAATGGGCGAAAAATTCACCCATTTTATCGAATTAAATTTAGAAGAAAACACAGAGATACATCAGGTTTTCAATGCTGGATTGCCTGTTACCGAAATATGCGAACAGATAGCACTTATTGTAAACAAACCCATCATACCGGGAAAAACATTGCTTTTTTTGGATGAAATTCAAGCTTGCCATGCAGCTATTGGATCGCTACGGTTTTTTTATGAAAAAATGCCGGATTTGCACGTGGTTGCAGCTGGTTCCCTCCTCGAATTTGTCCTGGCAGAGTTGCCCTCATTCGGTGTTGGCAGAATTCGGTCATTGTTTATGTACCCGCTTGGGTTTAAAGAATTTTTGCGAGCCATGAATGAGGCAGCATTGGAGGAAAACTTGCAGCAATATCATTTCCAAAAACCTTTGCCAGAAGCCCTGCACAACAAGTTACTCCTTTTGCATAAAAAGTTTCTCATAATTGGTGGCATGCCTCAGGTAGTGAGTGCTTTTGCCAAGGGAAAATCACTCTTCGAAGTCCAACGGTTGATTGATGATTTAATTATTTCGGTTCAGGCCGATTTTGATAAATATAAACAACGTTTTCCAGGCATTAGGCTCATTGAAGCTTTCAATTCGGTGGCTGCCCAAATGGGCACTAAATTCGCCTACCATTATCCGGAATCCACATTAAACTACCCACAGATTAAAGAATGCCTTCATCTCTTACAGCTTGCAGGAATCATTTATCCAGTAACACAAAGCGCAGCCAATGGCATACCTTTGGGCGCAGAAGCAAATTCAAAAAAGAGGAAGTTTTTGATTTATGACTCAGGTGTTTTTCAGCGCTTGCTTGGATTGGAAGTCGGACAATTGCTGATCCAGAATGATTTTTCACTTGTCAACAAAGGAAATATTGCCGAATTATATGTAGGCCTTGAGCTTGTAAAAAGCGAAGATCCATACAGCAACAAACAGCTATATTATTGGCAACGGGAAGCCCGAAACAGTCAGGCAAAATTGGACTATGTTTACCAATGCCAGAACAGAATAATACCGATTGAGGTTAAGTCCGGAACTAAGGGAAGCATGTACAGTTTGTACCAGTTTCTCAAGGAAAAGCAATTGCCTTTTGGCATTCGAATCTCTTCTGAAAATTTTGCAGAAATGAGCGAAGTGAAAGTCATGCCGCTGTATGCGGTTCACTTGTTGAGGCAACTGTTAAGTTGTTAATTTGGAGTCTTATTTTTTGGCAGTCCGTTTTACCGAAAATACCAAATTTGAAATTCACCAGAATAACCATTGTTGTAAAACGCACAAATAAATACGCATCATCGAATGAATTCAACCATATCTACAATCGTCCTGATCTGCCTGCTTTCCAGCAAGTCATTTTCCCAAGTCCCGCAAGTAGCCCACGGTCAACTTATCCGTTGGGCCGATTTTTCTTCACAATATGTTAAGCCCAGACACATTGATATTTGGCTGCCTCCTGGTTACGACAGTACCAAACGTTATCCTGTGCTGTACATGCACGATGGCCAAATGCTGTTTGACTCCATCACCACCTGGAACAAAAAAGAATGGGGCGTGGATGAAGTGTTGGGAAAGCTGATGAATGAAAATCAAATATCGCCATGCATTGTGGTAGGTGTTTGGAACAGTGGACCGGGGCGTTTTGCTGACTATTTGCCAGAAAAACCATGGTTTTCGGTAAATGAAAATTGGCGAAAGGCCCTCATGGAAGAGCCTCAGGCAAGGGCTTTTCCACAAGGAAAACCAGTTTCAGACAATTACCTCAAGTTTTTGGTCACAGAGTTAAAACCAGAAATAGACAAACGATTTGCAACCTTGAAAAATCAAAAAAACACTTGGGTCGCAGGTTCAAGCATGGGAGGGCTCATCTCCTGGTATGCGTTGTGTGAATATCCAAAGGTTTTTTCCAGAGCCATTTGTATGTCAACCCATTGGACAGCCATTTACAGGATTGAAAACAATTTGTTTCCTGAAGCATTCATCCATTACTTGAAAAACAAACTCCCAAAGCCCGGCAAACATAAACTATACTTCGACTACGGTACAGCTACCCTTGACAGTATGTACAAACCATTTCAAGAAAAGGTAGACCTCATCATGAAGAAAAAGGGCTACAACCAACAAAATTGGATAACATTAGAATTTCCCGGGGAGGCACATTCAGAAAAAGCGTGGAACAAACGATTTGATAAACCCATGTTGTTTTTGGAGGGCAAAGCCAATTAACTCAATGGCTCATATTTATCCACATCAACACAACCACAGGTGTAGCAATCAAAAAAGCATCGAAGCGGTCGAGAAAACCACCGTGCCCGGGCAGCAAACCACCTGAGTCTTTAATATCGAGGCTACGTTTGAATTGCGATTCAACCAGGTCTCCGATAGGCCCAAAAGTTCCAACAATTAAAGCAGAAAGCAGCCAGATTTCCATATTGAATTCGCCTGAATGCTTGCCCAACAAATAGCCTGTTACACAAGTGAGAAGTAAACCTCCAAACCAGCCTTCCCAGGTTTTTTTTGGAGAAATACGTTCAAAGAGCTTGTGTTTGCCTAAAAAGCGTCCGGCAAAATAGGCACCAGTATCACTGCTCCAAACCAAAAGCAGCAAACCCATCACTTTCCAGAAATGATACTCCTGGCCTTCTACCACTTGTGTATGCAACATGGCAAATGGCAGCACCACATAAATCAGTGAGAAAAACCCTTGAGACATGCTCACGAATGGCTTTTTATCACGGGCATCAAAGAGTTTAAGCGTGTAAACCAATGGAAAAATGATCAACCACCAGGAAGGAGAAGAATGCACATGTTCATGTAGATAAAGTAAAAGATACAATTGGAACAAAGCACCGCTGAGGCTGAAAAAATAGATTTCCCAGGCTTTTTTCTTGTTGAAAATGAGGCGAATAAATTCCAGCAAAGTAGCCGAACCAATGACCCACATGGCGATGGCATAACCCCAAAAGCCGGACCAGAAAAGCAAGATCAGCACTGAAATGCCTAAAACACCTGTGAGAATGCGCTGTGTCAGGTTATTCATGCTCGGGTTGCGTGAAATGGTGATTGACAAATGTTTCCGCCTCTTTGGCTTCCTGTGGGTGCACAAAAACTTCGAAGAACCCAAAATGGTAGCTGGTGTCCTTTTTATTGATCAAAACAGGGTGAAATTCTGCATCCGTTAAAGCTGCTTCTACCATAAGCGCCAGGTGCTGCAAGGGCGTGCTGTAAATGCGTTTCCAGTCATTCATCAGTAAATGGCCTTGATTTTTTTATATTGGTTTCTGAATGAAATAATTTGCCAAAAGGTGGCAATGATTGAAACAATAGCAACGTACCAAGAAATGCCCAATGCCGACTCCATGTCGAAAGAAGTGATTTGCAAGCTGTTGAAATACAGCAAAATAACAACCATTCCATTGTTGAGAATATGGCCCACCATAGCATATTGCAATTTACCTGAGTAAAAGGCCAGATATCCTAACAGCACGCCAAGCATCATCCGGGGAAACAAACCATAGAATTGCACATGAATGGCTCCGAAAACAAAACCGGTGAGCCAGATTCCTACGTGCACATTGCCAAACAAGGCAATAAGTCTGGGTTGAATCACGCCTCGAAACAGGTATTCTTCAGCTACGCCTGCCACCACACCCACCACCAGAAAGGCAAACAGAAAATCGCTGAATGACTCAAACTTCGTCAACCATTTGGTGAGTTCCGCAATTTCATCCTCTTTGTGTCTGAACCAGATTTCAAGGCTTTTGAGGCTTTCGGGAAACACAAAGGCTTTGTTCCATTCTTCCAGATAGCTCACAAATGGCATCGCAAATGCCATGATGGTGAATGTAAGCAGCCAAGGCATAAGTTTTATACTGTTTTTGCCAAAAATCATTGGCTCCTGAAGCGGAGAAAGGTATTTGGCAAAAAGAAAAGGTGCCATTCCAAAGCCAGCCGAGGCTGCCATACCTTGCACATACAATGCCAGCCATTTATCTGATGGGTTGTTGCTCATTTGTCCCATTTTGCCTATGAGTTCGGTTAATGAAACGTCTGTAAAAAACGGCTTTGCAGTAAGTAAGGCAACTAATGTGCCCGCAAAAAGACCGATTACAACCAGTCCGAAAACCAAAAATAGTTCTGAAATGGTTTTAATTGTGGGCAGGCGAATATCTTTCAATTGGGTCTATTTTTTGATGAGTTTTTGAACTACAACTTCCTGGTCGGTTATAATCTTGATGAGAAATGCGCCAGCCGGAATATGTTGTATATCCAGGCTAACAGGTTCTCCACCAAGTATCCGCTGTTGAAGCAGTAATTTTCCATCCAAAGAAAGGCATTGGATGTCGGCTTTGCTAAAAGTTCCACTTGTCATTTCCACAAGCAGGTGGTTATCAGCAGGATTTGGATAAACTTTCCAATTGACAGAACCCAGTTTTGGTTTCACAGCCACTTCGCCCACTGTGATGCATGCATTTCTTGACCTGCAATTTCCAGTTTGTGTGAATGCGCAATACACGCCATCGCCACTCACGTTCAAGGTTGTTCCTCCTGATTGTATCTGTGTTCCATTTTTCAGCCAAGAAATTCCCTGGATGGAGCCGGAAGCGGTGATGACGGATAAAGTAGGATTGAGGTTCAAAACCGGAGCTAATGGCGTTTGGGCAACACTGGCGGTGGTGTTGCGTGTGGAACTGCTGCATCCTCGCAGCACAGTTCGAACAACATATTGCCCACCGTTTGCAGAAGTTACATTGAACCGCACCGGGTTTTGCACATCGGCAGAAAATCCGCCTGGACCTTGCCAGAAGTAAGACACACCGGCTTGGTTGGGTGCAGTAAGCTCCAGGTTGCTTCCTTCGCATACAGGGCCGTTGTTGGTTGGAGTTACAGGCTGAGGCGTCAATACCGAAATATCAACTTCTGAGGGCAATGAAAAACAGCCCGAGCGAACGGCACTTACCGAGTAAATACCTGCCTGATCGGGAATGGCATTGGGAATATTGGGGTTTTGTTGCATACTGCTAAATCCGTTTGGCCCTGTCCAGGAATAGGTGGCATTGGCAATGGTAGTAGCCCGAAGTGCTATTGTTCCTCCGCCGCAGACATTGGTATTTGTGGCGCTTGCCGTTGGAAAGGAAGGACAGTTGGGATTGTTGACCACGGCAATATTGTCTAAAAATAAATCCTGCCCGTTGCCCGAAATGTTGGTAAACACAAACATGATGCTGGTTGCATTGAGGCCAGATAAAGAAATACTTTCCTTTCGCCATTGATTTATGTTGGAAGGGACGAATCTGGCAGTTACGGTTCCGGAAACAGATGCCAAAGAGCTGCCTTCTTTAAAATACAACGGGAAAAAATTGGCTCCGCAATTGGTGGAATAATAGACAATTAAGCTATCCCTGAATTGCGTACTGAACAAGGCATAAGCTACATCAAATTCTAAACTTGGATTTGCAACACCCGATAAGTTATAGGTTGGAGAGAAAAGGTAATCCACATTTCCACGAGGATTTCTGTCTTCTGTGTAATTGTCAATGTAGGCCGAAGCGTTGCTGTTTGCGCCAACAAACCCATTTCGGATCCAGGTAACCTCATCATTTTCAACATTAACAGGAAACCAATTCTGGGGAGGAAAATTTGTGAGTTCAAAACCTTGCGAGTTTGGCACGGATGTATTGGATGAGTTACCAACATAGATATAGTTCTGCTCTGAAATGGTATTGTTTCCTTGCCCATTGCTTACCCTGAGCGAAACCTGGTATTGCCCAGGTGTGTTGTAGGTCACCGTTGGATTTCTTGCTGTAGACGATGCGGGATTCCCCCCCGGAAATGTCCATTGCCAGGCTGTGGGATTGTCGACGGATTTGTCGGTAAATTGAACACTCAAACCTGCGCAGCCACCCCGGCTGCTGGAAGTGAAGGCAGGTACTGGTGGAAAATTGCCAGGCGCAGGAAGCACTCGAATGTTGTCGATATACAACTTGTTGCCATAGCCCGACACATTGATAAATGCAAAACGCACATTGTTTTTGCCCTGAATGGCACCCAACTGACTCAAATTCAATGAAATACGTTTCCATTGATTTCCCCGGGGCACAAATTCAAAAAACTCAAAGCCAGGTTCTGAGGCAAGCGTGGGTCCGCCTTCTTCCCAAACGGTGGTAAACGTGCCTCCGCAATCGGTAGAAACCGCAAGTGCCAGTGTGTCGGAATTGATGAGGCTGTAGGGTTTGTAAGCCAGGTCAAATTCAAGCCTGCCATTCGAAATACTACTTAGGTTTACAGCTGGGAGAATAAAAGCATCGAGTTTGCCCGAAAAATCAACATTGTAGTTGTCGATTATGATGGAATTGTCGCTAAGTCCATAGCCACCTGCCTGGTTGGAAAGCTCAAAAGTGACATCGTTGTCCGGATTGATGAGAAACCAGTCAGTATATGGAAATCCACTTTGGGTGAATCCATTGATAAAAGGTGCATTTTGTGTGGCTGCCTGGCAACCTGTTGGCGGTACAGCAGCGCCACACACATTGGATGTTTTCAAACTGGCTCTTCTGGGCGCATTGTTCATGACCACCAGCATGCGTTCTTTTTGGTTTCGGGTAAAAATATTCATACAAGGATCGTCGCTGTAATCCATGTAGTTTTCAACCATATTTCTGCCTCTACAATTATTCGCATTTCTGTTGCAGCCGTAGTTTGGGCCATTCGAATCAGGTGTGTCGTCGCAAAAATCGTTCCCGCAATTGGGCTGCTGATCGCCCCAAATATGCCTGAGACCAAGCCAATGCCCCACTTCATGGGTGGTGGTTCGGCCACCGTCATAAGGCGACTCCACATTGCCAACCCTACCAAAAGCATTGAATCGCATCACCACGCCATCGGTATTGGCAACACCTTGTCCCGAAGGCAAACCTTCTATACCCGATGCGTTCGGAAACTGGGCATATCCCAACAGTTGCACATCGTCGCCACCAAAAGTCAATGTCCACATATTTAGGTACTTCATTGGATCCCAAATGGTTTGAGGCTTCAGCTGCGCTTCAATGATATTTCTGGTGTAATTGGCTCGGGTGCCTCTTATCCGATCGATGCCAGCTTCGGCCATGGTTACACCTTGCGGATTGATGGTGGCCAGACAAAATTCAATTTCGGTATCTGCTCCCACATCGGAATTGTTAAAGCCTGGTGTGCCCGCTTTTCGGCGATAATCTTCGTTCAGCACATCAATCTGACTTTGTACTTGCTGTGCCGAAATATTTGCTCCCGTTCCCACTTGTTCACCGTTGTGAACGATGTGCACCACAACAGGAATTCTGATGATATCAGCCGTTCGCTTGTTGGCTTGTTCAGATCTGTGTTTTACAATTTCACCATTCATCCAGTTTTCAAACTGTTCAGTTGTTTGCAAACCCGGATATTGCTGTTGCATCCATTCCATGTGCGCTACGTGTCCGCAGTTTCGGCGGGCAGGCAGATTCGGGTCTTTCTGCGAACGATTTAGGTTAATTTTTCCCCCCTTTTTAAATGATCTGGAAAATTGAGGGGCAGCTTTTGTGGGAACATTCCTTCCCGATTGCGCCAGAATGAATTTTTTGGCAATATGAGGATCAATACCTGGGAACTGCTGGGCCGAAACCTGCTGGGTATAAAATCCTGATAGAAACAGAATCCCTGCAATAGTAAGTGTGCTGAACAAAAGGTTGCTGACTAAAAATGAGCAAGAACCTTTGGTTGAAATTGGGATGATTTTCATAACAAAGTTGGGTTAACAATCCTTGAGTAAAACAGCAATATTAGATTTTGTAAAACAAATTAGATTTATGGTCATGGAAAGTTAATTTTTCGTTTTTAAACATCAAATCAGCATAATGAACTACATAAGCACAGGTCACATAGCGTATTTACTCCAAGCAACTACGTGCTTGGGGGTCAAATTAAATAAACAAAAAAGGTTTTTGAACCCTGTGGCTTTGTGGGAAATCAATAGCTCTAGCCCAGTGAACAGTTTGTCTTTGTAGGAAAGCCTAACAACCTACCTCATGCCTCATGGATCCAATTAAAATGAGGAACTCCTTAGAAGCTTTTTACTCAAAAACCAAAACCCGACCACCACAATGACCGACAAAAATATGATGAACAAAAACATGCCGTCGAACCCAATCCTCGCTGCCACTTGCAAGCCTGCCACAGGTGCCAATATGTTTGAAATACCCCATGCCATGGCATACAAAGCAGTGTATTGCCCAAGCGAAGAGCTCCCGGCCCTGGAAATGGAAAAATTCATCATAAAGGGCATGGCCAGTATTTCTGAAAAACTTATGACCAAAATATAAGCCGTGGCCAATAGGATGTATTGCCCGCCCAAGAGCAGAAAAACGAACGAAAGCGGCACACAAACTGCTCCAGCAATGATGTAGAAAAAAGGCCGGTTTTGCTTTTGCAATTGGGTGATGAGCGGCATTTCGATCAACACCACAATGAGTCCATTAAAAGCCATGAGCAAACCAATCACATCTTCATTGTGTTTGCCTACCTTGCTCAGGTATTGTGGAATACTGGCAAAAATCTGAAAAAAACATACCCCATACGCAGCGACTAAAAAGATAAACAGCAGGTAAGTCGTGTCCTGATAAGCCGAAATCTGAGAGCCAGAAGATGGCATCGATTTTCTGGTTTTAGGATGGGCAGCTACATCGTGCGGCAGGTAGAAATACAGCATGGCCGCAGCGCCTAAACTGGTGATAGTATCCACAATAAAAAGCCAGGAATAGCCCGCATGAAAAGCTATGAACCCACCAATGGCCGGCCCAACCGAAAAGCCCAGATTAATAGCCAACCTAACTAATGAAACAGAGCGGGTTCGGTTGTCAGCATCGCTAAAAATGCCGATGGCGGCTGAATTGGCCGGCCTGAATATGTCGGCCGTGAAGGCATAACCAAACACAATGGCATATACGAGCCACAGTTTGCTGGTGAACAAAAGCAGCAAAATGAGCAAGCCACTCACCACCAAACTACCGATCATGACCTGGAAAAAATGGAAACGATCGGTTAGCCAACCACCTGCAAAAGAGCCAAATACGCTGCCAATGCCATAAATGCTAAGTGCCATGCCTGCATCTTCGATGCCAAAGTGGAGATCGTTGGTGATGTATAGCGAAATAAACAGCAGCACCATAGCGCCCGACCTGTTCACAAACATGGAAATGGCCAGCACCCAAATGTTGCGTTGAATGCCGATAAACCCTTCGAAATAAAGCTGATAGAGGCGTTTCATGAAGCGGCAAACGTAGGCAGATTCATTGGGCTAAGCCAATGTTTTGTGTAGATGGGAAAGGGAGAGAATATAAGCTACAAATGAAAAATTTTAAATGAAAGGTGGGTTTTGCCTTTTTCTCAAATCCACTTCCTTAAAAAATTGGGATTTGCATTTCAACTTTCCCCATACCCCAACCTGTTCAACCACTTTTGGTCGTTGCGCCAGTCTTCGGCCACTTTCACGTGGGTTTCCAAAAATACTTTTCGCCCCAAAAACGCTTCTAAATCTTTTCGGCTTTCTGTGCCTACTTTTTTCAAAGCCTTGCCCTGGTGCCCGATAATGATGCCTTTTTGACTCGTTCGCTCCACCAAAATAGTAGCCCTGATTACCGTAATGTCGTTTTTATCTTTGAATTCATCAATCACCACTTCGGTGGAGTAGGGTATTTCTTCCCGATAACACAGGAATATCTTTTCCCTGATAATTTCAGCTGCAAAAAACCTTTCGGGGTGCTCTGTCAATTGGTCTTTCGGGTAAAATGGCGGATGCTGGGGCATGTGTTCCAGCAATTCTGCAACCAAGGTTTCGGTACCAGTGCCGTTGAGTGCTGATACTGTTTTTAACTTCGCATCCGGAAAAGCCAGCTGCCAATATTCAGTCTGGTCTTTTTGCGTGGCTTCGTCTACCAGATCAGCTTTGTTCAGCAACACATAGAGCGGCAAGCCGGTTTTTCTGATTCTCTCCAACATTTCAGCCTCGGGTGGCTCGCCTTTGAGGTCAATAATCAGCAGCAACACATCAGCATCTTCCAGACTTTGGCTGATGTAGCTCTGCATTTTTTTATGCAACTGATAAGCAGCCGACACCATGCCTGGCGTATCAGAAAACACAATCTGAAAGTCGTCGCTATTCAAAATGCCAAAAATTCTTCGTCGGGTGGTTTGGGCTTTGAAGGTGATGATGCTGAGTTTTTCGCCTACCAACAGGTTGAGCAAAGTAGATTTTCCGGCATTGGGTTTGCCAATAATGCTCACAAAACCCGACTTGTGGTGGGGAGCTGCGGCAAATTCATCCGGGCTGAGATTGGTATTTTCCAAACTTCGTTTTCGATATTGGGTGGCAATTTAGTTGATTCGCAGCAGCAAACAGGCAAGCATGAGCACCCAGGTAAAAGCAGGTCTTTGGATCACCACTACTATTCTTTTTATTTCATCCACCTTTTATGGCTATCAAATGGTGTTTACACCCAATTTTTTGGTCAAAAAGGAGTCGAAAGTTTTATTGATTCCAAACGGCACCGAGTTTCCACAACTGATAGATTCGTTGAAAGTCGGCGGATATGTGGTCGACATGATTTCGTTCGGTTTTCTGGCCAGGTTGTTAGATTATCAGGAAAATATCAAACCTGGTGCTTACCAGATTCCTTCAAATGCCAACAACTTTTCGGTGATCAAAATGCTGAAAAGCGGACGGCAAGTGCCTATTCGGCTTACATTTCATAACCTGAGGACAAAAACGCAGCTCATCGAAAAAATAGATGCCAAACTCCAAATGAACCGGGCTGATTTTGATGCCTTTATGAACAATCCTGATTCTGTAGCTCAACTTGGTTTCGACACCACTACCATAGTAAGTATGTTCATACCCAATACTTATGAGTTTTTCTGGAACACAAAGCCGCATGTGTTTTTCAGAAAAATGAAAAAAGAATATGACAAATTTTGGACTGCAGAACGGCTGGCAAAGGCCGAAGCATTAAAACTTACTCCAGTTCAGGTCAGCATCTTGGCGTCGATCGTAGAAACTGAAACCACCAAGTCCGACGAAATGCCCAGGGTTGCAGGCGTGTACCACAACCGTTTGAAGGAAAACATGATGCTGCAAGCAGATCCAACCGTTGTATTTGCAGTAGGAGATTTCACCATCAAAAGGGTACTAAGTGGGCACAAAGCAGTTGATTCGCCTTACAACACCTACAAATACAACGGTTTGCCGCCAGGGCCCATTTACGTGCCATCAATCAGAACGCTGGACGCTGTGTTGAATCGGGAAAACCACGACTATTTATTCTTCTGTGCCAAAGAGGATTTTTCAGGCTATCATCGCTTCACCCGTGATTTCAACGAACACCTGGCCAATGCCAGAAAATACCAAAAAGCCTTAAATGAGGCGGGGATCAGGTAGTTTTAGACTTTTTTTATCGGCTCCTCTCAATATAAAAACCCAAATAGCCATAATGGGATTTTGGTTCTAACACCAAATTCTATTTTATCTGCGGCAATGTAGCTATGAGGTAAATCCTGAATCTGTTTTCTGGTTTTAGCTTCTCCACCAACTTCTACTATGAATTTTTCATCAATTCTAAAGTCACCCTGATCCACATATTCGAGTGCGTGCAAATATCCAACCTGATTAAGAAAAAATGTTTCCCTCAGGTTGCCCACATTGGTATTTTTGGGTGAAAGAGCAAACTGAAAATTGGTGTTTTCCAGGTAAATCTTATTTGGTTTTTGAAGCTGAGTCACACCTTTGTTGTCCTTGAAAAGATTTCGGGTAAGGTGTGCTTCCTGCAAAAAGTATAGGTAGGTGATAAACGTATTCCGGTTCAGTCCAATTTTTTCGCTCAATTTACTCACATTGGGTATGAAAGGCACCGACTCAGAAATGATTTGCAACAACTGTTTTAAGCGAGGCACATAGGCCACGCCCACTTTTCTCAACAAAGGCAATTCAATTTCCAGTGTCATGTTTATCACTTCTTCCAGCCGCAAGTGATACAGTACAGGCACCTCCTGGAAAAATGGGAAATAACCTGTTTTTACATACTCTTGAAAATACTCAAGGGGTTTGATTTGGGATGCAATTTGTCTTGCTATTGGCAAGTGATTTTCCAGTAATTCTTCAAGTTTCAGCACCGGAAATTTAATGCCTTTTACTAAATGAAGAAACTCTCTGAACGACAAACCCTGCATGTGGTAAGTGACCGCTCTCCGGCTCAAATCTGCCCTGCCGTTTAATATTTCAAGCATGGAAGAACCTGTGAAAACAATGTGAAGCTCGGGGTGATCGTCGTACATATTTTTCAACTCCACCGACCAATCAGGATATTTATGCACTTCATCTAAAAATAGAAATTTTCCTCCACTTTTCACAAAATCATCGGCTATTTGGCTCAAACTGTTTTGTGCAAACCAAATATTGTCCAGCGAGACATAAAGTACTGTGTGATTTATAGGCAGGAATTTTTTGATGCGCTGCAACATGAGCGTGGTTTTGCCTACTCCTCTTGCTCCTTTTATAACAATCAACCTCGCATCCCAATGTATATGTTCCATCATCCCTCGCACAAAATCCAAGGATGTTGACTCAATTTTTTTAAATGATTTTTCGTACAAGGTCTCCATTTTGCTTTATTTGATAAGCAAAAATAAACCAAATTGCTTAATATAACAAGCAAAAAATGAATTAAATGATTATTGCACTAAGCAAAATCTATGAGAATCTTACCTGTTTACCAGCTTCACCACTTCTTCCGAAGCCCAATCGTAGCCTTCCAGTTTGCTCATTAAAATGCGGCCTTTGCGGTCTACCAGGTAAGTGGTGGGGTAAACTTGCACGCCCAATTCTTTCAGGGAAGTAGCAGATTGGTAAAAATTCAGTTCTGCATTGAACCGCACTTTGAACAGGCTTATTTTATCGATTGGTTCATCTGAAATCATAAAAATGGCAAGCTTACTTGCAGGCACCTTCCTGCTTAGCTCAACGATAGAGGGTAGCTCCCGCACACAGTCGCCACACCAGGTTTGAAAGTAGCTAACCAGGTAATATTCTGATTGGCTGTCATTTATGTTTACCTGTTGTTCTTCCAAAGTTGTCATCGGGTGTTCAAACGCAGCAAAAGGCGGCACAACCGTATGTTTCAGATATTGCTTCACACCTAAGTACAAAGCCAGGGCTGCTGCCAGAAAAATGGCCATTTTTTTCATCACGACAGGTTGTTTTGAAGTTCTTGTTTAAATGGATTTCTGATGGGCCCTTGGGGTTGATAGCTGGTTTTTAGTTGATCCAGCGTGTTTTTCAATACCCATCCTTTTACGGAGTGATTCACCCTGAAATAGTTGTTTGCCAACCTCGGTTTGGCACCCAAACTGGTTTTGGCATCGTGCCCTGTTCTGCCCAAGTGAATCACGGAAAACTTTTGCTGAATGGCAAATTCAACAGCATCGAATAGCATATTAAAATACAAGCTAAATGCCTGATTACTAAATTCATAAAAACCTACATAGTGCAGTTCCTTCGTTTGATGCTCATTCAAAATATAACTGGCAAAGCCACATAAATTTCCATCAGAAAAGTAGCCCAGTATTTGAAACTGATCACCTAAAGTTTGTTTGAATTGAAGGAAATACTCGGCTGTCAATTGCCCCGGCTTATACGCTTGACGGTTCACCAATTCCAGGTAACAACCCATTAGCTCAGGCATGTGTTTTTGAATTTGCTTTTCGTCGAGCCAGATTCGATTCACTTGACTTCCTTGTTGCCGTATTTTTTGCGCTCGCTTTTGGTACTTGCTACTTAGGCTTGCCGAGTAATCGTCAAAACATGTCCAGTTGGCGTCGACTTGAAATTCGAACAATAGGTCATGTTCAAAAGCTTGAAACCTGTTGCCTGTTAAAATTTCATGTTCAAACTGATCTTCACATTCTTTTACTATTAATATATCAGGCTTCGTTTTGGCAGAAGCACTTTTGGCGTACTTGTTCAACACATCAAAAATCATGGCTTCATCTTCTGATGATTTGAAATAAAAACCTACCCAGTTATTTCTAAACATGTGCCCACAAATGGCCAGTTTTACGCCTTTTGTTAACAAATATTGACTAAAAATGGAGTTAGATTCACCCAATTGAACAGCATCGCCAAAGTGCTTGGCATGTAAGTTTAGCAACTGCAGATACACCACTCCAATGCATCTGTGTTCCTTATAAATAAGTAGATATCGAAAAGTAAATCCTTGAAGTTTAGCTGATTCTATGGATTTTAGGTGTTCACTTCGCAGGTGGTGGTTTTCAGGTAATGCAGAGTCCCAATGGGTTTCGGCCTCCTCAATGGATTGAAAGTGAATGATGGAAAATGAATTGTCAGGGAAAAAACAGTCTCGCATATTTAATTTGGTACCACAAAGGAAACACCCTCCTGCTTAATAATGTTGCCAAATATACCGAAGCAGGTTATTGGCAGGCTGAGCCAGAATACTTACAGCTTGAAGTATACGGTGGTTTTGCTTTGGCATTGTGGTCGCTTGCCCCTACTTTCGCAGCAAAATAGTTGATTACTACATGGCCACTACTTCAGACCTTTCGAGGGGAATGTTCCTCAAATACAACGGTGAACTGGTTCAGGTACTTGAATATGAACACCGTACCCCTGGCAACCTACGGGCATTTTATCAGGTAAAAATGAAAAATGTTCGTTCGGGGAAATCCGTTGAAAACCGTTTCAGAGCCGGTGAAGAAATTTTTCCGGTAAGGGTTGAGACCAAAGAGTACCAATACTTATATGCTGAAGGCGACGGCTTGGTGTGCATGGACAATGAAACTTACGATCAACTCACTTTTGAAAAAGTACTTTTTGGCGATGCTGTAAAGTTTTTGAAAGAAGGTATGAGTGTAAAAGTAAGCATCGACGACAGTGGAAATTCCCTTCAAGGCGAATTGCCAACTACCGTAGAGTTGGAAGTAACCTATACAGAGCCAGGGCTTCGGGGCGACACAGCCAACAAAACGTTGAAACCAGCCACCCTTGAAACAGGCGCCACTATTTCTGTTCCCATTTTTGTGGAAATTGGCGAAAAACTGAAAGTAGATACCCGCACAGGTGAGTACATGGAAAGGGTAAAATAATTTTCCATGGCTATCATTCTTCCAGTTTTTGGTATTTCGCCCAGCTTTGGCGAGCGATGCTTTTTGGCACCCAACGCCTCAGTTATTGGCGATGTGTCGGCCAGAGACGATGTGAGTATTTGGTTCAACGCTGTGGTTCGGGGCGATGTCAACTTCATTAAAATTGGCAGCAAAGTCAACATTCAGGATGGGGCGGTAATTCACGGAACCTACCAAAAAGCAGGCACTACCATTGGCAATAAAGTGTCTATCGGGCACAACGCTGTTATTCATGGCTGCACTCTAGAAGACCAGACTTTGGTTGGCATGGGTGCCATTGTGATGGACAACGCAGTGGTGCATACCGGCTGCATGATTGCCGCAGGCGCTGTTGTTCTGGGCGGAACCATTTGTGAATCTGGTTGGCTCTACGCAGGTGTTCCTGCCCGAAAAGTGAAGCCCGTCGATGAAGCTATTTTACAAACAATAATGCAAACCCCAGACAATTATATTGAATATGCCAAATGGTTTGGCAAAATCTGAACACACCAATTTTTATGAATGCAAACAATTTTGTGGTAATCATGGCTGGCGGCATTGGAAGCCGTTTTTGGCCCTTTTCGAGAACGAATTTCCCGAAACAATTTCACGACATTCTGGGAACGGGTAAAACCCTCATTCAGCAAACGGCTGACAGGTATGTGGATGTTTGTCCGCCCGAAAACATCTATGTGGTTACCAACAAAGAGTATTATGCTTTGGTGAAAAATCAGTTGCCCTACCTCGCCGATGAGCAGATTTTGCTGGAACCGTCAGGTAAAAATACGGCACCATGTGTGGCTTATGCAGCCATGAAAATTGCCCAGAAAAATCCTGATGCCAATTTGGTGGTTTGCCCGGCTGATCACGTTATTTTAAAGGAAGAAAATTTTGTGCGCACCATCCATGCATGCCTCGAATCCACCAGAGATCAGGATATTTTGCTCACCATGGGCATCACGCCAAGCCGACCCGACACAGGCTATGGTTATATTCAGTTTCTGGAAGGCAATGGCACGGTGAAAAAAGTAAAAACCTTCACCGAAAAACCTCAATTAGAGCTGGCACTTCAGTTTTTGGAGTCTGGTGATTTTGTGTGGAACTCAGGTATTTTTATTTGGAATACAAAGGCAATTTTGAAGGCACTGGAAACTCATTTGCCTGAGATGTATGAAATTTTCCACGAAGGCGCAGCGGCTTACTACACCGAGACCGAACAAGCATTCATCGACAAAGCGTATTCGCTCGTAAAAAATGTGTCGGTCGATATTGGGATTATGGAAAAAGCGCCCAATGTGTTTGTGATGCTGGCCGAGTTTGGCTGGTCTGATTTGGGCACCTGGAAATCGCTTTATGATTTGTCGGAGAAAGATATAATAGGAAATGCTATTGAAGGCAATGTGCTCTTGTACGACACTTCCAATTGCATCGTTCGTGGCAGCACTGACAAACTCATTGTGGTTGAAGGCCTTGATAACTATATCGTTGCAGAATCAGACGGCGTGTTTATGATTTGCCGCAAAGACCAGGAACAGCGTGTGAAGGATTTTGTGGCAGATTGCAAATCGAGGAAGGACAAGCGGTTTGTGTAAATATATTTTTAGTTTACATAAAAGCACAAAAGTGCTTTACCAACCTTTAGAATAAAATGGTGATATTTAAATCCCAATAAAAACATGAATGTATATCTTTTTTATACACAGCAAACAGCTTATTAACCATAGCGAAAGGGCATTATTTCATTTTTTCAAATTTTTTTAAAAGTTAAGAACTGTGTAGTATACCTTGTATACTGTTTTAAAAAAAATCGTTTGGATAACCGTGTGTTTATAGTTTAACAATAAGCCCATAACACATAATAATTATTCGATGCTAAATAATTTCACCTTTGCTTAATGCCAATAAAAAGGGTCAATTTTAGGTGTTAGATAGCCAGTAGCTGCAATTGGTAGTTCCCAGATTGAGCAACCGATCGACTTTGGTTATTTTTTCGACCTCAAAAGACCATTTCATATTTTTTGAGGCAATTCATGACTTATGCATCAAACATTTTAACTAATATAATGAAGGTCGTAAGTTGCCTTTGGAGATGCTTTTTTTCCTATTTTGGGGGTTAGCTTTCTACACTCCGGCCAGCCAATAATATCCGGAGCCTATGGCCAGGCAAGCGAAAACCAATACACAGATACCCCTTCAAAATCTTAGAATTCCTAAATCCTACAAATCCTAATTCAGACTCGCTGATGATATGGATTGTCCGTCACCAAAACCTTAACATCAAAACCTAAGTTGTAAATCAAAGGGCTGAATGATACTTTTGCGGCCTATCACTACAAATTCATGAGAGAAATTCAATTCCGGGAAGCACTGAGAGAGGCGATGCAAGAAGAAATGCGCCGAGATGAAAACGTGTTTCTGATGGGCGAAGAAGTAGCCGAATACAACGGTGCCTACAAAGTAAGCCAGGGAATGTTGGCCGAATTTGGTGCCAAAAGAGTTATTGATACCCCCATTGCGGAGCTTGGATTCGCTGGAATTGGCGTTGGAGCTGCCATCAATGGTTTGAGGCCGATCATAGAATTTATGACCTTCAACTTTTCGTTGGTAGCCATAGATCAGATTATCAACTCAGCTGCAAAAATTCTTTCCATGTCGGGTGGGCAATACAGCTGTCCTATTGTATTCAGAGGGCCAACCGGAAATGCTGGCATGCTCAGCTCGCAGCACAGTCAGAACTTCGAAAACTGGTTTGCAAACACGCCAGGGCTGAAAGTAGTGGTGCCATCCAATCCTTATGATGCAAAAGGCTTGATGAAATCGGCCATTCGGGACAACGATCCTGTTATATTTATGGAATCGGAGTTGATGTATGCCGACAAAGGCGAAGTGCCAGAAGAGGAGTACCTGATACCGATTGGAAAAGCAGATGTGAAACGACAAGGAACAGATGTAACCCTGGTTTCGTTTGGAAAAATATTGAAAGTGGCCATTGCGGCGGCTCAGGAACTTGAAAAAGAAGGCATTTCAGCTGAAGTAGTCGATCTGCGATCTGTGAGGCCCATTGATTATGACACGGTAGTGAATTCGGTAAAAAAGACCAACCGTTGTGTAATCGTAGAAGAAGCCTGGCCCTTGGCGTCTATATCATCAGAAGTGGCTTATCATTTGCAGCGCTACGCATTCGATTATCTCGATGCGCCTGTGATGCGCATCACCAGCCGTGATTTGCCTCTGCCTTACGCACCTACTTTAATTGAAGCCATTTTGCCCAATGTAGAGCGAACCGTAAAGGCTGTGAAACAGGTGATGTACGTGGCCTAACATACAAAACACGCTCATCGAAGCGGGTTTTTTTTTGAGCAATGGTCATGGATCAGGTAACTGATTCTTTACCCACCCAGTCAATGCCTTTCACCAATTTACCGAGTGTTGCTGCCTCGGGACTGCCCAATTCAGGATTAAACATGTAGTGCCACTGTGCCCTTGGTGGCAAGCTCATCAGGATTGACTCCGTGCGCCCATCGGTATCGAGACCGAACTTGGTGCCTGCATCATATACCAGGTTAAACTCTGTGTATCGGCCTCGCCTTACTTCCTGCCATTTTTGGTGATGCTCTTCATAGGCGATATCCCTATTTTTATGCATCAATACCGTGTAGGCGGGCGCAAAAGAAGAGCCAACATCTTGTACAAAAGCCCAAAGTTGTTCTTTGGTCAGCATTGCACTTTCGTTCAGATGATCAAAAAATATTCCCCCTACGCCACGAGTTTCCTGCCGATGCTTGATGAAAAAGTAATCGTCGGCCCAGTTTTTGAATTTTGGGTAAAACGCAGGATGGTGTTTGTCGCACACAGACTTCATTTGCCGGTGAAATAATACAGCGTCTTCATCTACCACATAATGAGGCGTAAGGTCAATGCCTCCACCAAACCACCAGGCGCCTCCGGTCATTTCAAAGTACCGCACATTCATGTGGATGATGGGCACCATGGGGCTTTGAGGATGCAACACAATGGAAACTCCCGTTGCGAAAAAATCCTGAGGTTCGAATCCCAGCTTATTCAAAATCTTTTCGGGTGTTTTGCCAAAAACTGCAGAAAAATTGACGCCACCTTTTTCAATGACGTTCCCACGTTCTATCAACCTGGTTCTCCCTCCTCCTCCACCTGTTCTTTCCCAGGCGTCTTCTTTAAAATTTGCCCCACCATCGGCTTTTTCCAGAGCCAGACAAATGCTGTCTTGAAGCCCCATGAACCACTTGGCTATGTCGTCTTTTGAGATATTGATGAACTGATTCTCCATGAGTGGCAAAAGTAATTCTTTGCCTATTCGGTGCGGCTGATTTATCTCATTTTCTAGTGTCAAGTCTTTTATTTCTATTTGTGTACCAATTGTATCAAAACGGTTTCATAGTTTTATGCCCTCAACCACGCAGCAGGTGTATTTTACAATAACCCACAGATGGGCTTAAACGAATTTATATTTTTTTCTGGCTTCATAGTATTTATACTAGGAATGCTTGCGCTAGATCTGGGTGTGTTTAGCTCAGAAAATAAGGAAGTATCTTTCAGAGAAGCAGGCATTTGGAGCGCCATATGGGTGATGATGGCAGCGGTGTTTTATGTGATATTAGACACCCACGGCGATATCATTCATGGCATTGACAGCTTTGAAAGGCTGAATGAACTCATAGCTAAATACGCCGACCACATTAAGGTCATTGACGGCGACCTGGAGTTAAGTATTCAGTACTACCGGGATAATATGTCGCTCGAGTTTATCACTGGCTATCTAATCGAATATGCGCTATCCGTCGACAATATTTTCGTTATAATATTGATATTCAGCTCGTTTGGAGTAAGTGAAAAATACTTTAAAAAAGTACTATTTTGGGGAATTCTGGGTGCTGTGGTGATGCGGTTTATTTTCATTTTTGCCGGTGCAGCACTCCTTCAGCAGTTTAGCTGGATCATGTATATTTTCGGAGGTTTTCTGGTTTTCACTGGCCTGAGAATGTTTTTCGATAAAGGCGACGAAGAAATTGATACCTCGAACCACCCGGTTGTGAAGTTGGCCAGTAAGTATTTCAAGGTGTTTCCTAGATATGTAGGCGACAAATTTTTCATTCGACGCAAAGGCGTGTTGATGATGACGCCGCTTTTTGTGGTGGTGTTAATCATCGAATTCACCGATTTGATTTTTGCCGTCGACTCTGTGCCTGCCGTATTTTCTGTTACCAAAGATCCTTATATCGTTTTCTTTAGCAACATATTTGCCATTTTGGGTCTCAGGAGTATGTTCTTTTTCCTGGCCAGTATCATGCACTTATTTCACTTCCTCAAATACGGTTTGGCGGTTTTGCTCACCTTTATTGGCACAAAAATGTTGGCCCATTCCTGGTTGAAAGAAGTGGGTTTCACCAATACTTATTCACTGTATGTAATTCTTTCCATTTTGGTTTTGAGCATTGTAGCTAGCTTACTTTTTCCAAAGAAAAAGACAGAAGTGGTTTAGCTTTTCTAAAACTTGAGCTACTTCTTTAATCCCTTCAAGTATTCAGGCCTACTGATTTCCTGAATAAATTTCTTTCTCACCAGTTCGTTGTCTTGCAATCTACCATTGCCCCAATCAGGCCAATTTGTTCCAGCCCAATTCCAGTTGATGTAGCTAAATCCTTTCACATGCGGGTGCTGCCGCATGAAGTTGAAATATGGCACAAACCAACGGTTCCAACTTTCCTGGCCTAGATCAACAGAAACCCGCCTTGGTGTCGATTCTCCAATCATCACAGGTTTTCGGTGTACCAGCGCTGAATCCATAAATGCTTTGGTTGAAGAGTCTGCAAAATGCTTTTCTGAAAACAAATCAACCGCCCACCAGTCTACCCACTCGTCGCCGGGATAGAAAGGCATAAAGTTTTTGTTGGTACCGTCTAAAGCGAAACACCAGACCAAGGCCACATTCAAAAACCGGGCCCGAATGGCTTTTGCCACTTTTATCCAGGCCAACTTAAAGTTTTCGGACTCATACCCATTCCAATGCCCATTGAACTCATACCCCAATCGCAGGTAAACAGGGCGGTTATATCTTTCCAATTCAGCTACAAGACTTTCAATTGCCTGATCGAGTTTACCAGCTACTACATCTTGCTCATAGTGCAACTCTGGCTTGCCATCCGTGGTCATCGAAAGGCCTATTTGAGGAATGGTCAACATGTTTGAGGCGTTCCATGCTGCTGCTTTTTCCTGAAATCTCGAAGCGAGGTTTTCCTTCTTCAGCCCCAGATAGTCCATGTAAATCATAGGTTCAAGACCAGGACCAACTGCTTTCGTGAATTCATCGAAGGAGTTTTTGTTGGCCTGACCAGCACCTACCAAAATTCCCTCAGGTTCCAGTTTTGCACCAAAATGCACCCTCGGTTTCATGGGAAGCAAGGGAGCATCCTGCGCTTGCAGCCAACCTGCAATACCAAAGGTGCTCAAGATGAAAAGTATCAATCGATGTTTCATGGTGTTGTTTTAGTCTTTTCTAAAAGAATTACCGCAATGAAAGGAATAATTCGTTGGAAGGCCTCTATTTTTGAACCGAATTCTTTTCAACACATCAAAACGTTAACAACATGAAACAATTCAGGCTCAACCGCTTGTTCAATCCAGAATCGAACCGTTGCTTCGACGTGGCCATAGACCATGGTTTTTTTAATGAACTGGGATTTTTGAACAGCATCGAAAATCTGAAAAAAGTGGTGCACAAATTGGTTGAAGCTCAACCTGATGCCATTCAATTAACCACCGGACAAGCGCATTACCTGCAAGCTATTCCAGGAAAAAACAAACCGACGCTGGTGCTGCGAACTGATGTAGCCAATGTGTATGGGCAAGTTTTGCCCCGAACATTGTTTAGCCGCATGATTGAAAACCCGGTGGAGCAGGCCTTGAAACTCGATGCCGCTGTGGTGGTGGTGAATCTGTTCCGCATCCCCGATGAACCTGAAGTAATGGACCAATGCATTCAAAACATTCTGAAAATAAAGCCAGAATGCGATAAATGGAACATGCCTTTAATGGTGGAACCACTTGTTTTTCAGGCGAATGAAAAAGCGGGCGGCTACATGGTCGACGGCGATTTGAAGAAAATTTTACCTCTCGTGAGGCAAGCTGTCGAATTGGGTGCCGACATCATCAAAGCTGATCCAACTGACGATGTAAGCTTATATCACAAGGTAGTGGAAATAGCTGGCGACATTCCGGTGCTGGTGCGAGGAGGAGGAAAAGTGAGCGATAAAGAAATTCTGGAAAGAACTGAAAAATTGCTGGAACAAGGTGCAGCAGGCATTGTGTATGGCCGAAACATCATCCAACATGAAAAACCAGCTGCCATAACCAAAGCTTTGATGGCGGTGTTGCACGAAGGTTTATCTGCCAAAAAAGCCCTCAAATTGTTAGAAAAATAAGATGGCAGAAAAAGTTAGACTTGGAATAATAGGAGGTGGACTGATGGGCAAAGAAGCCGCCAGTGCCGCCGGTCGCTGGTTTGTACTCAACGATTTCCCCGCTCAATTGGTGGTAACCGCCGTGGCCGATGTGAATCCTGCTGTGCTGGAATGGTACAAAAAAGTGGACAGCATTACTTTGCTTACTACAGACTACCACGAGATGCTCAAAAGTGGACAGGTCGACGTAGTTTATGTAGCGGTTCCACACCATTTACATGAGCAAATATATGGCGATGTGCTGGATGCCGGCCTGGATTTGCTGGCCGAAAAACCATTTGGAATTGATCTGGCTTCGGCTGAACGAATCTTAGCCAAGGTAAAAAGCAGCGGTCGCTTTGTGCGTTGCAGTTCTGAATTTCCGTTTTTGCCTGGTGTGCAACGGGTGATGCAATATGTGAATGAAGGCAAATTGGGTCACATGTTGGAAGTACGCTCTGGTTTCCATCATTCCAGCGATCTGGATCCCACAAAGGTCATCAATTGGAAACGACAAACTCAGTTTTGTGGCCTCATTGGCGTGATGGGCGATCTGGGAATGCATGCCTGCCATGTTCCGTTCAGATTGGGCTGGAAACCTCAAACCGTGTATGCGCAATTGCAAAAAATATACACCGAGCGCCCCGATGGAAAAGGCGGTATGGCTGCTTGCGATACTTGGGACAATGCAATGTTGAACACCCAATTTGAACACGAAGGCCGTTTGGTTCCCTTAACCATTGAAACCAAACGGATGGCTCCTACGGAAACCAATACCTGGTTTATCGAAGTGCTTGGCACCGATGGTGGTTGTCGCTATTCGACCAAAGAGCCCAAGACTTTTTGGCAATACGACCGCAAAAAAGAACAATGGTGGAGCAAAACAGACCTAGGTTTTCAAAGTGTGATTCCAACCATTACCGGCGGTATTTTTGAACCAGGTTTCCCTGATTGTTTCATGCAAATGTTGGCAGCTTATGTGGCTGAACGTCAAGGATTTTTAAACGGTCGATTTGGCTGTGCATTGCCAGAAGAAGCAGTAGCAAGCCATAAATTGTTTGCTGCAGCACTAGAAAGCCATGCAGGACAAAAAGTAGTGAAGATAACTGAATAATATAGCAGCAGCTACAACTTACAGTTTCGTTAAAGTAGGTTTGGTATCCGGAAAGTCGAAACACAAGATGAGCAACATGATGTAAAAAAGCCGATTTTTGCGATTTTGACTTCATGCCAACTGATCCAAATACCTCCAGAAAGTAATGTTTTTCAACTAATATCCCCCAAATACAAGCATGAAAGCACGAATTAAAGAAAAAAATTAAGCACCGAGGTCTTTGTCTTGGAAGGGACTATGACTCAAGCAATTCCATCGCAAATGGCTTCTTCACCTTATTCTTTAATAATGCAATGTCGATGACTTCTGACGCCTGCTCTACAAAATGGAAAGTGAGGTCTTTGATATATTCCTTGTTGATCTCCTCAATGTCCTTTTTGTTTCTTTTGCACATAATCACCTCTTTAATACCGGCTCTTTTGGCAGCCAATATTTTCTCCTTGATGCCACCAACAGGAAGAACCTGTCCACGCAAGGTGATTTCACCAGTCATGGCCAGTTTGGGTTTTACCTCACGTTGGGTAAAAGCAGAAACCAAAGAAGTAAGCATAGTAATTCCTGCTGAAGGGCCGTCTTTAGGAACGGCACCCGCAGGAACATGAACATGGATATCGAACTGGTCGAACGCTTTGTAGTTGATGTCAAACTCATCAGCATGTGCCCGCAAATAACTCAAAGCAGCTGTAGCCGATTCTTTCATTACGTCGCCCAATTGGCCAGACAATGTCAATTTGCCTTTGCCACGGCTCACACTGCTTTCAACCATCAGAATTTCTCCGCCAACCGATGTCCAGGCAAGCCCTGTTACTACGCCAGCCATGTGGGTGTGTTCATACATTTCTTTGTCGAACGACTCTACACCAAGCAGCTTCACCACCCAATCTGCATTGATGGTTGTTGGATATGCTTCTTCCATGGCTACGAGGCGGGCTATTTTTCGCACCACAGAGCCAATGTTTCGCTCCAGGTTTCTCACGCCAGACTCCCGGGTGAAACCTTCAATCACTTTGGTAATGGCCGCATTGTCAAACACAATTTTGTGGTTTTCTAAGCCATGACCTTTCAATTGCTTGGGAATCAAGTGTTTTTTAGCAATCTGAATTTTTTCTTCCAGCGTGTAACCATTGATTTCTATGATTTCCATGCGGTCTCGCAAGGCAGGCTGAATGGTATCCAGGGCATTCGATGTTGCAATGAACAGCACGTTCGACAAATCATATTCTACCTCTAAGTAGTTGTCAACAAATGATGTGTTTTGCTCAGGATCAAGAACTTCTAGCAAAGCTGAACTTGGATCGCCACGAAAATCACTACCCACTTTGTCTATTTCATCCAAAATAAAAACCGGATTCGAAGAACCAGCCTTTTTAATGTTTTGGATAATTTTTCCTGGCATAGCGCCTACATAAGTTTTCCGGTGGCCACGAACTTCAGCTTCATCCCGAACCCCGCCGAGCGACATACGCACATATTTTCTACCTAAAGCTTTTGAAATGGACTTACCTAATGAAGTTTTTCCAACTCCCGGAGGACCATATAGGCACAAAATGGGTGCTTTCAGGTTTTTGGTCAATTTCAAAACGGCCAAATATTCCAAAATCCTTTCTTTAGTTTTTTCCATCCCAAAGTGATCCTCATCCAGAATTTTCTTGGCTCTTTTCAGGTTGAAATTATCTTTGGTACTTTCGTTCCAGGGCATTTCAACCATAAATTCCACGTAGTTCATAGCCACTGGAAATTCAGCCGCCATGGGATTTATGCGTGCCAGTTTGTCCAGTTCTTTATTGAAATGAATTTTAACAGGCTCCGGCCAATTCTTTTTTGCTCCCCGCTCACGCAACTTTTCAATGTCCTGATCGGTATTTTCATAACCAAGCTCGTCTTGCAACACTTTGATTTGTTGCCGGATAAAATAATCACGTTGCTGCTGGTCGATATCGGAGTGAACTTTATTCTGAATCTGGTTTTTCAATTCCAAAAACTGCATGTCACGCATCAAGTGCATAAGCAACTGATTGGCACGCTCTACGCCATCGTTTATTTCAAGTAATTTCTGCTTTTCCTCAAGGGTTGCATTCACATTTGAGGCCAGGAAATGGGTTAGAAAACCAGGACTTTCAATATTATCGATGGCAATTTGAGCCTCTTGCGGAATTTCAGGATTAAGCCTCAGTATTTTGGTGGCAGTTTCTTTCAGCGACTGAAGCAGGGCTTTTGTTTCTTTTTTGGGTTTATCAGGAAATTCGTCGGAAACATAATTGACTTTGGCTGTCAAATACGGATCTGCATGGGTTATTTCTTCGATCTTAAATTTTTTCCTTCCTTGAATAATGATGGTGGTATTGCCATCGGGAAGCACAAGCAACTTGATGATATGCGCTACCGTGCCCACATGATACAAATCGTCGAAGCCAGGCTCTTCATTCTTATTTTTCTGCGCCACCACACCAATGATGCGGTCGCCTTTGTACGCTTTTTTCACCAACCTGATGGAACGCTGCCGACCAACCGTGATGGGTAAAACCACACCAGGAAACAATACGGTATTTTTTACCGGAAGAATGGGAATTGATTCAGGGAATACTTCGTCGCTATTGAATAAATCTTCTTCAGTGGTAACCAAGGGTATGGTTTCCATGCTTTCTTCTCTTCTCGCCATCAGCTATTTTTATTGTGGATTCAAAAGTAAGGTATTTAAGGCATACAAAACTCCTACGCAACGTAGTCAATGCTTGTGCCACCTATTACCTGACTGACAAATTGTTCCTTACTTTTCGATTTGCCAATTTTTGTCGAAAAATCCTAAGTAATTCAATAGATTTTTCGAATTTGCACCACTAAATCCGAATAGCCGAGGCTTACATGTTTCTGCCAAAATACCTGAAAAATACTGCATTGTGGCTATGGCTATTGCCATGGATGGCGCAAGCTTACCAGGGTTTTGCGCAAAAAAGAAAGAAGGAAGAAAAAGACAAATACAAGCTTGCTGCCATGCAAGCCAAGGTGAGCGAAAACCCTCATTTTCAACGCTTTCCGCTCGATTTTCCGAATATAAATTTCTTGTTTTACTACCAGGATTTTAAGAAGCTAAGCAAAATTCAAAAGGCAGAAAGGAAGCAGCAATTGGATAAATTACTCCCTCTTTTAGAGACTTATGTAAACCAGTTTGGCATCAAAAATTTTTACACAGATACTCGCCTGATTTGGAAGTTGGCACAACTGTATGAAAAAATGGCAGATATTCAGCGGGCCAAGGCCATGTACAGGTTGGTATTGAAGCACCATCGGCAAGATATAAACCACGAAACAGTCATTCAGTATTTTGAAGGCCTTGACAAAAACCAGAAAGACTACTTCATTCCGCTTGATTATTACTATGAATTGGTTGAATTCAGGAGAGGAATTGACACCCTGCGGCCACCCACTGGCGTGCTGATAGATATGGGCCCGGAAATCAATTCCAAGTTTCCTGACTATGCTCCCAGTTTGTCGCCAGGTGGTGATACTTTGTTTTTTTCCTCTAAACGAACCCGGAAAAAAGAACTGAATATTACTGCCAACATTGTGGCCAATGAGGACATTTACATCAGTCCTGGTTACGAAGGATTTTGGGACGAATCCTATCCATTAAAGGATTTGAATACTGAGTTCAATGAAGGCTCGGCCATCATTTCGAAGGACGGGAAAACCATGTTTTTCGCCCGATGCAACTATCCGAAAGGGTATGGCGATTGCGATTTGTATCAAGCTGAACTCACTGCCAACGGAACCTGGGGAAATGTGAAAAATTTGGGTCCCAATGTGAACAGCCGTGCCTGGGATTCGCAACCAGCCTTGTCGCCCTCTGAAGACACATTGTATTTTGCCAGCAACAGAATAGGCGGTTTTGGGCTAAGCGATATTTACATTTCCATCAAACAAAAAAACGGTGTTTGGGGAAGGGCTATGAACCTAGGACCCATAGTGAATACGAGGGCCAATGAGGTGAGCCCCTTTGTGCACCCGCAGTTTAAAGTACTGTATTTTAGCTCGAATGGGCATATGCTCAACTTTGGTGATTTTGACATTTATAAAACCTACTTCCGAAATGGGCAATGGACTGAACCTTACAATGTAGGTCCATTGGTAAATGGCAAAGGCAGCGAATATTATTTCACCATCGACAAAGATGCCCGACATTTATACTATGCACGTTCTGATAGCAACGACCTCAAAAACCTGAACCTGTTTTCGTTTCCACTACCCATGGAGGCTCAACCGCTGGCCACTACCTCGTTCAGCGGAACCATTATTGATTCAAGTGGAAAACCTTTGGAAGGCGTAGTTACTGTGATTGATTTGGACAATGGCATAGAAGTAGTTCCAAAGTTTGTGAGACCCGATGGTAGTTTTGATTTTAACCTCATTGATAAAAATAATTACCTGTTGGTGATTCAAGGAGATGATTTTTTCAGAATTGAAAAAATGTTTTTCCTTTCTGGAGACACTTCTATCAACACCAAAACCTCCACCATTAGAAGTCAGAAAATCACGTTTACCAGTGTTGAGTTTGAAGGTGGAAGCGCCGAAATTGCTGAGATCATGCATGGCGACCTGGACAAAGTATTGAATTTTTTGATCGACCACCCAGAAGTGAAATTGAACATTTCGGGCCATACCGATCAGACAGGCGATCTTGATGCCAACCTGAAACTTTCACAAGCCAGGGCAAACGCCATTAAAGAGTACGTCACAGCGAGTGGTTACGTAGCTTTGGCCAGGGTTGAAGCAATTGGCTATGGCAGTCAGAAACCGATTGTACTGGAAGAACTGAACGAACAAGACCGACGCATGAACCGCAGGGTAGAGTTTGAAATTATTATTCCTGAAGGACCAGTGCGGCCAACCAGAAGAAGGAACTAAACTTCACTGTACACAAAAGGAAGTTCACCCAGAATAATTTAATTTTTGCCGCTGCTAAATGCTACTTTTCCTGTTTTCCTCGGCTCTTCGGATTTCGAAAAAAAAGATGCGATTCCAGTGAATTGAAGCGGTTTTTGTTTGCTTGTTGGGTGTCCCAGAGCTAGTTTTGGGGTGTGTTTGTGCGTCTCAAAAAG
>Ga0247832_1001292_pt1 | contig 45224 bp, 36 predicted proteins | sample LaCruzMarch2015__10_FD_192407 | JGI IMG/M metagenome (GOLD analysis project Ga0247832, IMG submission 192407) | Freshwater microbial communities from meromictic Lake La Cruz, Castile-La Mancha, Spain - LaCruzMarch2015_4m | ecosystem: Environmental > Aquatic > Freshwater > Lake | place: Spain... | reverse complement strand
GGCTGCCCGGCATTCACCGAATACGGCATCGAATGCCTCAAGCAGATCATCATCGAGGAGCGAGCGCTCCTCGCACAAGAGCCCGACCCAAACACGTAGCCCCTGCGGTTCTCACCGGATGCTTACATTGCGCCGCAGGGGCGGTGCGTTTGTGGCTGGCGCAATACGCTGCGCTATTGCGCCCTACGAAAGAATTTATCCCCGGTTGATGGGGGGCGCGTATTTTGGGGGGTGTTCGTTTCAGAGGGGCGCTTTCGCGAGGCGTCTTGAAAGTGGAAGCGGATGTCTGAGTTGAGCGAAGCGGGCAACGCGGCCCGACAGAGCATTCCGCTAGGTCATTGTGGACATAGCGACCCCACGCCGGTCTCTGAGCCGGTAAAACAACTCTGACGATGGAGCGGCGCCGTAGGTGCCACCTCTACCCCTTGCGGAAGACCGCAGCGCTTGCCGCGCCGCTCCTCCCCTCGTTTTTTGTGCTCTTTGTCAGTGGAAAATGTGCAGCGCTTGAGTTGTAGAGCCCCTGCGCCTTTGCGTATCGCGCTCATTGTGCTTGCTTCGCATGCAGCGAGGCCAGCCTCGCGCTCCGCTGGGAAGCACAGCTTCCCAGACCCATCAGTTTTTTATAACTATGCAGCGTCTCGGGCCGCGCTGTGTGTCACGTGTTAGGTCACACGACGCTCGACCCAGCCGACAGGGGCTAGCCGCCCCTCACACTCGTTGGGTCAGCGGGCGTCTTCGATTTTGGGGTTGGCGCTGCCGTGGAGCAGGTTGCGGCGTTCCATGGACGCGCCTTCCGTGCTGAGGCGGTAGACGATTGGGGCTGCGGTCGCCAATTCGCGCTTGAGGATTTCTTCGCCGCTGAGGTTTTCAAGGCGCATGATGAGGGCGCGCAGCGAGTTGCCGTGGGCCGTTACGATCACGTTCTTGCCGGCCTTCAAGAGCGGCCAGATTTCGGCTTCGTAATAGGGCAGCACGCGGGCCGCGGTGTCCTTCAGGCTTTCGCCGCCGGGCGGCGGGACGTCGTAGGACCGACGCCAGAGTTGAATTTGGTCATCACCCCATTTCTTGCGGGCTTCGTCCTTGTTGAGGCCCGACAGGTCGCCGTAGTCGCGTTCGTTCAGCTTGATGTCGCGGGTGATGGGGACATTGGGCTGGTCAATCTCAGATAAAATAATGTCGAGCGTGTTCTGGGCGCGCTTCAGGCCGCTGGTGAAGGCGGCGTCAAACGTGACGCCTTGCGTTTTGATCAGGCGACCGGCCCAGCGCGCTTCGATTACGCCGCGTTCGGTCAGATCGGGATCGCGCCAGCCGGTAAAGAGGTTGAGACGGTTCCATTCGCTCTGGCCGTGGCGAACGAGGACGAGCACATTCGACATCATGGTGGCGGGTGCCTTGCTGGAAGGGGCGTGGTCCATAACGGATTGGGGGTTCGACATCGTCAGACGCTGCTCTCTTTGATGTTTGCCGTGCCGTGGTTGTTGGCCGTCCCGGTGGTGTTTGCGGTTGCCGACACTTTGATGCCCAGGACGTCGAGCATGGAATAGACGCCCGGTTTTTTGCCGTGGCCCCACAGGGCTGCCTTAACGGCGCCACGGGCGAAAATCGAGCGATCCTGAGCGATGTGGGTTAACTCGATCCGTTCGCCCTCGCCGGCAAAAATGACCGTGTGATCACCGACGACGGAACCACCCCTGAGCGACTGGAACCCAATATCGCCGACATTGCGGGCGCCGGTGTGGCCGTCGCGAACGCGGACGGAGGCTTGGGTCAGATCGACGCTGCGGCCAGCCGCTGCCGCCTCGCCAAGCATCAATGCCGTTCCGGACGGCGCGTCGACCTTATGACGATGGTGCATTTCGACGATTTCAATATCGAAGTCGGCATCAAGGGCTGCGGCGACCTGACGTGTGATCGCGGTCAGCAGGTTAACCCCAAGGCTCATGTTGCCAGCCTTGACGATGACGGCGTGGCGGCCGGCGGCCTCGATAGCGCGCTCCTGCTCAGGTGTGAAGCCGGTCGTGCCGATGACATGGACGATGCGGGCGTTGGCTGAGAGGCCTGCCCATTCAACTGTGGCGGCTGGCTGCGTGAAATCCAAGATCGCATCGACGCGGGTCAGCAGGTCGAGTGCGTCGTCTGTGACGCTGACTCCGAGCGGGGGCAGACCGGCAAGCGCGCCAAGGTCCTGGCCGATGAACGGGGACCCGGAGCGTTCGGTGCCACCTGCCACGCGGCAGTCAGGCCGAACGGCTGCACGGATAAGTTCGCGGCCCATGCGTCCGCCTGCGCCCATGATGGCCAGTCTGATCGGCTGAGGCTGAGCGCTGCTGTGCATACGTGTTCTTGATCCTCACTCATGCCTGCCGACGCTCGTCTGCCGACAGAGGTCGCCGCCGACAAGCTGGCTTCTGCGGGGCATACGTTTTGAAAGAGGTGTGGCCAGTTGAAAGAGGTGTGGCCAGGGACAGGCTCCACCTCAAGAACTGGCCGATCGGTGCTGCCGCTGCGGAACGGGTATACCAACCCAACCCGCGGACCGAAAGTGTCCTGCTTGGCGCATGGACCAAGGGATAATGATCAGCGCGCCGATTCAGACGTCAGGCTTTTTCGGCTTTGGCGCGCTCAATGGCTTCTACAATCAGGCGCTCGGCGGACGTTACGTCTTCCCAGCCCTTGAGCTTGACCCATTTGCCGGGCTCCAAGTCTTTGTAATGGGTGAAGAAGTGCTCGATCTGCTCGAGGAAAATCTGCTGCAGGTCGGCGGTTGTTTTCACATTGTCGTAGCGTTTGGTCAGCTTATGGCTGGGAACCGCGATCAGCTTTTCATCGCCGCCGCCGTCATCTTCCATCATCAAGACTCCGATGGGACGGCAGTTGATCACCGCGCCGGGCACGATTGCGCGCGTGTTGCACACGAGCACGTCGATTGGGTCGCCGTCGGTCGACAGGGTGTGAGGGACAAAGCCGTAATTGCCCGGGTACCGCATCGACGTGTAGAGGAAGCGGTCGACGAACAGTGCGCCGGACGGCTTGTCCATTTCGTATTTGATGGGCTCGCCGCCGATCGGAACCTCGATGACGACGTTGATGTCTTTGGGTGGGTTCTTACCGATCGAAATGGCGTCTAAGCGCATCTGGGGTCTCCTTATAGTGGCACTTTCAGCTAACCTGCTAGCTGATCGGCACGCTAAACTCTACACCCCCCTTTAGTGGGATATAGGCCTTCCCATGCGTTATTCTTCCTTTTTCTGTGCCGAAACATTGAAAATGCGCGTCGCTCGGTCTGCCAATCCGACGCCAAAGTTGCAGAGCTTTAGCATGTTAAGCGTAACGTCAAGACGTGCCGCGGCATGGCGCTAAACCTTGCCGAAGATCGCGACCAAGGTCGTGCTGCGGCGCGAATGGCCGAGTAACGGCGGCATCAACGCACGATGCGGGCGTTTTAGACTGACTTGCGGGAGATGAATGTGCACATGGCGATCGTGTCGATCAGAGGCTGGATTGGCCGCCATAGTCTGACGGCCTGCGTATGTCTTGGCCTTATCGTTGTGGCGCGGGAGGCCCAAGGCGTTACCGTATTTCAGAAAAGCGCCTACACCGCCGTCGACCGGAAAACCTGCCAAGATCATCTTTGCCCTGGGCTCGACGGGTTTCCAATCTACCTTATGGAACGCGATGGCCGCACGTTCGTCGCGAGCGGCACCAATCCTCAGAATTCGCAGGCGGCTCGGCAGAGCCTCGCGTCTTCCAATACGCCGTTTGCCCCGTCGACCGACCGGGCAGCTGTTGAATGGCGGTTCGTGATCCGAGAAAAACGGAAAGTGCCGTTCGCGATGATTGTGCGCTATTTCACCCAACAAAACGGCCGCGCGGGCGAAGTGCTGGTGGTGACCCGCATTGCAGGTGCTGAAGCCTGCCACGTTGCTTATATCGATGCCCTGGCCACACCGAACGCGATCGTCATGGCGCGCAACATTGCCGACAATCGAGCACGAACGTTTGACTGCAAGAGTGCTGTAACGGTTGAAGGCGAGCGAGGGCGAAGCCCGATGTAGCGGGCCGGTGTCCGTTGGACTTACTTCCAGCCCAAGGCGATTTTTTCGAGTTTTGCTGCGCCGAACCGTTCTTGAACTTTGGCGATGGGACGGCCGCCACGACGCTCATAGAAGTCAATGGCACGCTCATTCCCCGACAGCGCCCACACGATCAGACCCTTGAAGCGGCGCTGATCCAGCCGGTAGCGGCAGGCTTCAAACAGATATTCGCCGAGGCCAAGTCCCTGGAAACTTGGGATCAAATACAGTTCATAGACTTCGCCCTGATAGGCACCGCGCGAGCGAGCAGCCCCCGACGTCGCATAGCCGCCGACCTTGCCGGCGACTTCAAGCACGATCAACGGTTCGCCGGTGCGGATTTGCGAGCGCCACCATGTGGCATCTCGGCGCTGAAGGATGTTTTGCAGGCTCGCATGCGGAATGAGGCCGGAATAGGCGTTCTGCCAGGACTCTTTAAAGATAACGGCAAGGCGCGCGGCGTCGCTGACCTTGGCGCTTCGTACAATGACTTCCGACCGCGAACTCAGCATGGATGCTCCATACTCGATGGACGATTGAAGGCTTTCCCTGACGATTGAGAGGCTAGCGAAGTGTCGCTTTGATGACCAGCGTCTTGATAGCTGGCACTTTGATTGCTGACGGCTTGATAAACCGGTGTTTCGGACCCCGTCAGAACAAAAAAGCCCGAAGCGGGGGAACCGCATCGGGCTTCTCAATTTCAAAGCTGCTTTTCGGCGGGCGGCCGCATGCCACCCGTTGCGAAATTAGCTGGCCTTCTTGATCTGGTCGAACGACTTCGTCGCAGCCTGGTTCATCATTTCGAAGGTCTGCTTGGCGACTTTCGTCGACAGTTCGAAGAGTTCCTTGGTCTGCGTGCCGGCAACCGTCATCTGCTGCTGGAAGAACTTCGCCTGGATCTGGGCGGCTTCTGGCAGGGTCTTGGCCTTCGCCATGGCCTGGGCTGCATCGAACAGCGATTCGGTGTTGGCGACGGTGTTCTGGAAAAGCTTCTCGCCAATGGCTTTGTTGCCAGCGGTCGAGGCAAGCACGACGTCTTCCATGACCTTGGCGTTGTCCTTAGCGGCAGCGTTGAACTTGTTGAACGCTTCGCGCGTCTTGGTGACGCTCTCTTCAGCGAAGTGCTGGAGGTTCTCAGGGATCTTTGCATCCTTGGCGGCGGCGAACATGTCTTGAGCTTGCTTGGCGAAATCTTCTTGAACGGTCATGGGGTCATCTCCTGTTGGTCTTGCGATCAGGGCGGACGCTTAAATTTCGTGCAAAACGACCGCTCTTGAAACGCAATATAATGTGAAAATATTGCAGCGCAACATAATTTTGCGGCGCAAGACAATCCAAGTGTGGATGGATTGCCCGTTGCCCGTGTTACCAACGGCATTTGGTTGCAAGCAGTTCCAACCCGACCTGACTAAAATTCGTTCACTGATGCAGCATTGCTGCGAACGCTTAAATCCGTGGAAAAACATCACGGTAACGTAATGCTGCAGGGTCGAAAATGATGTCGGAACTGCGCAAGGGGCGATCGAGCGCCAAGCCTTCCAGAGATCGGCATCGAGATAGTGCAACGTAGGCTTGTCCGTGTGCGAAAGTGCCGCGGCCGAGGCTTATATAGACCTTGTCCAAGGTCAGGCCTTGGGCTTTGTGAATGGTCAGCGCCCATGCGAGGCGGATCGGGAACTGTTTGAACGTGCCGGCGACGGTTTCGACGACCTTCTGGGCTTCCTGATCGTAACCGTAGCGGCGACTCTCCCAGGCGACCGGTTCGATTTCATATTCCTTGCCGTCGATATCGATCCAGACGCGCTTTTCGTCGAGCTTGGAGATGCGGGCGATCGTGCCATTGACCCAGCGGCGGTCGGCGTCGTTGCGCAACATGATCACTTTGGCACCGAGTTTCAGGACGAGCGTCTGGTCGGTGGGATGGGCGGATGCGCTGAATTCGCCGGTGACGCCCGCCTGATAGGCGAAAGGCGTCGCGGGCAAGGCCTCGAGATAGGCGGCGTTGATGCGCTGCGCCACGGCGTTGGTCGGGGTCAGGATGACGTAGGGGTCGCCTTGGCCGAGGGTGCGCAGCGGATTGACTTGGCGGTTCAGCACGGCGAGGGCTGCCTGCGAGGGCTCGCCATCGCGTACTTCGTTCAGGACGGAGATCAACTCTTCGTCGCTTTGGCGGAAAACTTCTGTCAATTCAAGCCGGTGGGTGCCAACCCCATCCTGAAGGGCGCCGACGGAAAAGAAGAACGGGCCGCCGAATGTGCTGTCGAGATATTCCGCAGCTTCGCCTTCCTGGACCACAGGTGGCAACTGGTGGAGGTCGCCGAACATCACCAAGCGGAGGCCGCCGAACGGCTCGCGGGATTTGCCACGGTTGATGCGCAGCGACTGGTCGATGGCCCACATCATATCCGAGCGGACCATCGACACTTCGTCAATCACCAGCAGCTTCAGTTTGCGCATCACGCCGCCGTTGCGCGAGCGCTTGATGTCGTCGGGGCGAATGGTGCGCGGAGGTAGGCCGAAAAACGAATGGATCGTCTGGCCGCCGACATTGACGGCTGCAAGGCCGGTTGGGGCAACGACCGCCACATCATCGGTGATCATATCGCGCATGGCGCGCAAGAGAGTCGATTTACCCGTGCCAGCGCGGCCTGTGACGAATAAGTGACCAGCCCCTTCGCGCAGGAAGTCGATTGCCTTTTCATATTCTGGCGTTGGCGTCGTGCCAGCGGGCCAATCGCGGACGGTCGGAGCGGACGGGCTGCCGGTTACGACGCCTTTGAGATGAGAGAGTATGCTGGACAATTGGCTGGCCCTGGGTTGGTGATGCACGAAGTCATACCATCGATTCTCTTGGATCGTTCTCGCAATTGCCCGTTGCCCAGAGTTATCGCGCTGTGCGCTCGTGTTGAAGTGATCGCGCTGTGCGCTCAGGCTAATGACAGCTTTGCAAAAAATGCATGGCAGCGGTATCATTCGCGCGCTCTTGCTTCCCTTGCTGGAGACACAACCGCGGGACCACCGATGGACTGGGACAAGCTGCGCATTTTTCACGCGGCGGCAGAAGCGGGCAGTTTCACGCACGCCGGCGATCAGCTGCATATGAGCCAATCAGCGGTCAGCCGTCAGGTTTCGGCGCTGGAGCGCGATCTCAAAGTCGCGCTGTTCCACCGCCATGCGCGCGGGCTGCAACTCACCGAACAGGGCGAAATGCTCTTTCGGACCGCGACCGACGTGATGACAAAGCTGCAGACGGCGGAAACGCTGCTGACAGACGCGACCTCGAAACCGCAGGGTGAACTGCGGATCACAGCTCCAATCGGGCTTGGGACGGTTTGGCTTACGCAGCGTTTGCGCGACTTTATGGAGCTCTATCCCGAAATCAGGATCGTGCTTGTTCTCAACGATGATCAACTCGATCTGTCGATGCGCGAGGCGGACGTCGCGATCTGGATCCACGAACCAACCCAGACGGACCTCATCCGGCGACCGCTGGCGACGATGAAGCTCAAGGCGTACGCTTCGACGAGCTATATCCGGCGCTATGGCGCACCACAAACGTTAGCCGAACTCGATCGTCACCGCATTCTGTCCTACGATGGGCCGCCGCAAAGCCTCTCGCCGATCGGCTGGCTGGAGACGGCCGGACGCGATGGGCATGCCCCGCGACAGGCCGTGTTGCGCGCCAATAGCGTGGTGGCGCTTAAATTCGCCGTGCGTGCCGGGATCGGCATTGGGATGATCCCTGACTACATGACCGAAGAAGAGACCGATATTGTGAGCGTGCTCAACGATAGTTCGCCGCCGACGTTGCCTGTGCTGTTCGTCTATCCAGAGGAACTCAAAACGTCGAAGAAGGTGCAGGTGTTGCGCGACTACCTCGTGTCGCAAGCGCGACAGTGGAAATATTGAGGCGGTTGGGTGCCGAGGTCGTGCGCATCCCTGACAGTTCACATATGGATTACCTGCCAGATCAAGATTGACGGCTCTGCACCGGTCCAAACACGGCTTCAAAACCGATTACATCTGTGCGGACAATCCCCAATTCATGGGGCGTTTTGGTGATTTTGGGCGTCGAAACGCGCGGCGCTTCAAGCGATCACGGACGCGTGAAAAAAATTGTTCGACCCCCCTGGTCCACCGTGTCGCACCTTCGTATAACAGGTTATCCCAACGTCGGGAGCAGGGACGGTTCGTTTGCCATCACCCCTCTGCGCCCGGCCCGTTTGGACGGCACTTCTGACTTGAAGCTGGGCGCGCGATTATCGCAGTCCAGCTTTTTTTTGCTTTATGTGACCTCACTCAGCTTCGGCCTCACGCGCTGTGGCGCTCCGGCGGGGCGCGACATTCGTCGCGGGTCGCAACTGTGCTCCCTACGGCCTGCGGCCGTGAACTAAGGGAGGGGAGGCGACGCGGCTGCCATCTTGCCTCACGCGCTGTGGCGCTCCGGCGGGGCGCGACATTCGTCGCGGGTCGCAACTGTGCTCCCTACGGCCTGCGGCCGTGAAGGAGGGTGAGACGGACAGTCGTTTCGTGTTGATTTGCCGAGTGGGACTTGGGCCGCTATGTGTTCGTGAAATTTTTTGCTGGAGACCCTTGCACTCATGTCCGCAACCGCTGCGCCCAAGACGACTGCCCCTAAGACTCTGTACGACAAGATTTTCGACGATCACATCGTGGATCGTCAGCCTGACGGCACGTGTCTGCTCTATATCGACCGCCATCTGGTGCACGAGGTGACGAGCCCGCAAGCATTCGAGGGATTGCGGATGACGGGGCGGACCGTGCGCGCGCCGGGCAAGACGCTCGCCGTCGTCGATCATAACGTGCCAACGACCGACCGCAGCAAGGGGATTGCCGACGCCGACAGCCGCATCCAGGTCGAGACGCTGGCGCAGAACGCCAAGGACTTCGGCATCGAGTATTTCAACGAACTCGATAAGCGCCAAGGCATCGTCCACGTTGTCGGCCCCGAGCAAGGCTTCACGCTGCCCGGCACGACGATCGTGTGCGGCGACAGCCACACCTCGACGCATGGCGCGTTCGGCGCGCTTGCCCACGGCATCGGCACCAGCGAAGTCGAGCATGTGCTGGCGACGCAGACGCTGATCCAGTCGAAGGCGCGCAACATGCGCGTGACCGTTGACGGCATGGCCCCTCCCGGCGTGACTGCAAAGGATATCGTGCTCGCCATCATCGGCGAAATCGGCACCGCTGGCGGCACCGGCAGCGTCATCGAATATGCCGGTGAAGCCATCCGCGCGCTCAGCATGGAAGGCCGCATGACGGTCTGCAACATGACGATCGAAGGTGGCGCGCGGGCTGGTCTGATCGCGCCCGACGAGAAGACGTACGCCTATCTCAAAGGCCGCCCGAAGGCGCCGAAGGGTGCTGCGTGGGACGCCGCAATGGCCTACTGGGCGACGCTGCACAGTGACGAGGGTGCGCACTTTGATCGCGAACTCACGCTCGACGCGGCCAAGCTGCCGCCGACGTTGACCTGGGGGACGAGCCCGGAAGATACGGTCGCGATCACCGGTATGGTTCCCGATCCAGCCAAGGTTGCCGATGAAAACAAGCGCGCGTCGATGGTGCGTTCGCTCGATTACATGGGCCTGAAGCCCGGTACGCCGATGACGGAAATCCCGCTCGATGTGGTGTGGATCGGGTCGTGCACCAACGGGCGGATCGAAGACTTGCGGGCGGTCGCCAAGCTGGTGGAAGGCCGCAAGATTTCCGATAAGCTCGCCTATGCAATGATCGTGCCCGGTTCGGGGCTCGTGAAAGAGCAGGCAGAAGCAGAAGGCCTGCACACGATCTTCAAGGCCGCCGGATTTGAGTGGCGCGAGCCCGGATGTTCGATGTGCCTTGGCATGAACCCGGACCAGTTGAAGCCGGGCCAGCGCTGCGCCTCGACGTCGAACCGCAACTTCGAAGGCCGTCAAGGCCGCCTGGGCCGCACGCATCTGCTGTCGCCAATCATGGCAGCGGCCGCGGCCATCGAAGGGCACTTCGTCGACATCCGGACGTGGGGGTAACGTCGGCCTGACGGCGGAATGGTTGTTTTTCTTTGTTTGGGGCAGACTGTCTTACATCCGATAATTCTAGAGGGCGGCGTTGCTTGCGATGCCGCCATTTTCTTGCACGCGCACATGCGCCGACTAGGGGCTAGTTTTTGACAGCGGCCGACGTTGCGAGACCCTGGTCAAATCGGCTGGGGGTGCTACATGTTTCAGTCCTGATTTGGACTGTGTGAGGAGGCTTGAGATGGCGTCGGTGACTGAGTGGCGTGATGCGATGGCTCCGGACCTAGCTGTGTTCCAGTCCATTGCATCGGCGGCCTGGGAACGGCTGCCTGGGCAGTTCCGGCAGATGTGCGGCGACCTCGTCATCCGGGTTGTGGATTTTGCCGACGACGATGTGCTCGATGAACTCGACATCGAAAGCCCGTTCGAGTTGCTGGGGCTTTATCAAGGCGTCGCGCTGACCCATCAGAGCACCGGCGACCCGACGCGGGAACCCGATCAGGTGTTTTTGTATCGCCGCGCGATTTTGGACGAATGGACCAACGGCGAGGATAGCCTCGGCGAGATCATCACCCACGTGCTCGTGCATGAAATCGGGCACCATTTCGGCTACTCGGACGCCGACATGGAAGCTATTGAGGACGATGTGTTCAACGCTGCATGACTCTTGGCCTCACGCGCTATGGCGCTCCGGCGGGGCGCGCGACCGCGCGCGGGTCGCGGTGCTCCCGACGGCCAAAGGCCGTCAGTGGCTCTTTCGTTGATCAGAGCTTGGCGGTGGCGGCTTTGAGCCAGCGGCGGGGTTCGGGGTCGAGAAGAGGGCTCAAGGTGGTGGCGACGCGTTTGTGATAGGCGTCGAGCCAATCGCGTTCCGCGGTGTCGAGCATTTCGGGGACGATGAGCCGACGATCAATGGGGGCGAGGGTCAGTGTGTCGAAGCCCATGACCGGGAGGTCGCCGCCGATATCCTCGGGCTCGGTCACCACCACAAGGTTTTCGATGCGAATTCCGTAGGCACCGGCCTTGTAGTATCCAGGCTCGTTGGAACAGATCATGCCCGGTTTCAGCTCCGCTTGGCCTGCCTTGGAGATCGATTGCGGGCCTTCGTGGACGCACAGGTAACTGCCAACGCCGTGGCCCGTGCCGTGGTCGTAGTTGAGGCCGTGGGCCCACAGGGCGCGGCGCGCGAACGGGTCAAGGTCGATGCCACGGGTGCCGCGCGGGAACGTTGCCCGCGAAATGGCGATCATGCCTTTCAGCACCAGAGTGAAGCGTTCGCGCATCTCTTGGGTTGGCGTGCCGGTGGCGATGGTGCGGGTGATGTCGGTCGTGCCGTCGGCGTATTGGCCGCCGCTGTCGATGAGGAACAGTTCGCCGGGGACGATGGCGCGGTTGGAGGCTTGCGTGACGCGGTAGTGGACGATGGCGCCGTTGGCGCCCGAGCCGGAGATCGTCGGGAAGGAGATTTCCTTCAGCTCGTTTGAATCGCTGCGGAATTTTTCGAGCGCGGTGACGGCTGCGATTTCGTCGACGGTGTCTTTGGCGATGGCCTTGTCGAACCAGGCGAGGAAGCGGACCACGGCGGCACCGTCGCGGAGGTGGGCGTTGCGGCTGCCGGCGATTTCGGCGGCGTTCTTGATGGCCTTGGGTTCAGTGCAGGGGTCGGCAGCTTTCTTGATGCGCTTGCTGGGGCCGCCGAGTTTTTTGAAAATCCACCAACTGGCCGATGGGGCAATGCGAATGGTTTTACCCGACGCCTTGAGGTCTTGGAGTGCGGCGGTGAGGGTATCGGGCGCGCGTAATTTGACCAACGATGCGAGGTGGGCCTTGGCTTCACCGGTGACCTTTTCGGGCGCGATGAACAGCTCGGGTTTACCCGAGATGCCAACGATGGCATAGGCGAGCACAATCGGATTATGGGCAACATCTGCGCCGCGCATGTTCAGCAGCCAGCAAATGCTATCGGGCGCAGTGAGGACCACGGCGTCGTGGCCGGAGGATTTGAGCGTTTTTTGCAGTTCGGCGATCTTGTCGGCGGCGGAGCGGCCGGCAAGTTCGACGGGCTGGACGATGACGGCGCGGCGCGGTTCAGGTGGGCGGTCTGCGCCCCAGATCCGATCGACGGGGTTTTTGGGGAGCGCTTTCAGCGACCAGCCTCTTTCGGCGATCTGCTCCCGCAACTGGTCAATCTCAGCGATGGTGTGGAGCTTCGGGTCGAAGCCGATGGCAGCGTTTGGGGGGAGGGTTGCCGTCAACCACGGGATCAGTTCGGTGGTTCGAATACCTTTCACGCCATAGATCGCTGTGTCGACCTCTTGGGGGGCCTGGACCGTGTAGCGGCCATCGACGAACAAGGCGGCAGCGTGCGTTGCAACGACGGCGAGACCGGCGGACCCGGTGAACCCTGTCATCCAGGCAAGGCGTTCGGCGTTCGCGGGGACGTATTCATTCTGGTATTCGTCGGCGCGCGGGATCAGGACGGCATCAAGGCGGAGCTTCGCCATCAGGGTGCGCATCGCAGCAACGCGGGGGGCGGTTGCGGTTGCGGGCTGGGGGGCGTCGAAGGATTGGAACATGGGGGTGTTTCCCGTCCAGATGTCAGAGGCGCTTCAGTTCGAGCGTTGACCAACCATACACGCGGTCGTGGCGGACGAGTTGGAAGCCGACCGAGCGGTAGGCCGCGATAACCTGGGGGGCTTGCGGGATGAGCAGTCCCGACAGCAGCAGTGTGCCGCCCGGGGCGACGGCGCCCGCGATGGACTTCGACAGCATGATCAGCGGGTTGGCGAGGATGTTGGCGATCAGCAGGTCAAACTTGCCGGCTTGGCGGATGACAGGGTGGTCGAGGCCAGAGGCTGCGAGCACCTGAATGCGGTTGCCGACGCCGTTCAGGCGCATGTTTTCTGCGGCGACCGCCACGGAGGGGCCATCCAGATCGCTTGCGTAGATGACCGCGCGGGGCAGCGTGCGGGCGACCGCGATGGCCAGTACGCCCGAACCACACCCCAGGTCGAGCACGTTGGCATAGCGGCGGATGCGGGTGACGCGGTCGATGGCGGCGAGACATCCCGATGTCGTGGCGTGGTGGGCCGTGCCGAAGGCCTCGCCCGCATCGATCAGGATCGAATTGGGTCCATGGGGGACACGATCGGCATCGTGGCTGCCGTGGATGACGAACCGGCCGCAACTGACCGGGGGGAGGGCTGCCTGGGACATGGCGACCCAGTTGTTGTCGGGCACTGGGCCGACGCTGATGCGCGGGGCTTGAAGTCCGGTGATGGCTGCAAGTTGGGCTGCCAGCGCTGCTGGATCGGGCTCGACCTCGTAGTAGGCGTCGATTTTCCAGCGCATCTCGGCCTTGAAATCGGCAGCGCCGGGCGGGGTTGCGGGGGCGGCTGGATCGGGGATGCCGGTTGCGCCGTGCTCGAACAAGGTCAGCGCGTCGGGGGTCGGGTCGATCAAGTCCTGGAGGGCTGCAGCGAACGTATGTGCAGCGTCCTTGTCGTCGATAATGAGGCTCGCAACGTACTGGCTCACGGCATTGACCTTAAAATGTGAAGCCCGCTGCGTGACATATGGCGGGTCCGTTGTCGAGGGTGTGTGCTCCCCTTATCGCAAGCCGTCCCCCACCCCTAACCCCTCCCCGCAAGGTGGAGGGGTTAGGGGTGGGTAGACCACAGAATGCTTATCGGTTGCGAAAGGTTACTCAACCGTGCCGGCAGCGTCGGCGGCTTCGTCGCCCAGCATGGCACCCGGAAGTGGCAGGTCGTCGAGGAGGATGTCCCATTTGGTATCGATGTGGAGGGCGGCAGCCTTAGGTGTCAGCACCATGAACTTCCCGTCTGGGGCTTGCGTCACGATGCCATCGGCGATCAGGCGCTCTAGTGCGTCTTCGACGTCGAAGTCGATGGGGACGTCGAACTGCTGGCTCAGCCATTTCTCGATGGCCCGGTCGATGGCGGGCAGATCGGCGCGCGAGGCTTCGGCCTTGGCCAGTATCGCATACAGGAGCCATTCCTCCTTGATGTCTTCTTCGGCGGCGCGGGCGGCCAGTTCGACGATCACGCTGCCGTTGTCAGCCATCGACAGAAAATAGAGGTTTTGGGCCATGACGACCATGTAGCGCTGCTTCTGGTTGACGAAGCTCATGGCTTGTCGGAACGCAACGCCGCCGATGCCGAGCGCGGCACCCGCCGCACCGATCGGATTGGATGCCAGCAACGCGATCTTGCCAGCCGAGGTGAAAATGCCAAAGCCCAAGCCGCCGCCAGCGGTTGCCCCTAGGCGGACCTTGTCCATCAGGCGAAATTTCACCTGGGTGTTGGGGAACACCATTTCGATGTCGGTGCGCGGGATGTTGCGGAAGAGCTTCATGTACACGTTGCCCTCCTTAACCTCGGCGGGCAGGTGGGCGCGCAGTTTCTTGACGTGTTTTTCAGCTTCCGGGCGCGCCCAGCCTTGCTGTTTCATCAGCAGGGCAACACGGTCTTCGAAGCTGCGGATTTTGAAGATTACACAGAGGCGACGGAAGATCGGGACGTCGAACTCTTCCTTGCGACCGAACTTCATGTAATTGCGGCGAGAGTTGGTTTTAATCGACACGCCGCGATAATAGATAAGGATTTCCTCGAACGCGTCGAGGTCGACGGAGAGGTCGAGGCCATAGGCGCTGTCGCGGGTCACGATCAGATTGACCTGGCTAGGATCAATACGGGTATAGTTGGCTTGCTGCATCAGCTGCTCGACGCCCGCGATCACGCGTTTCTGCAGCGCCACGCGTTCATCGTGGGCAAAGTGGCGCGTGACGAGCAGGTCGGTGTCGGGGCTGAAGGGTTCGTAGGACTCGTTCAAGCCGAGCATTTTGATGGAATACTGTTGCTGGCGCCAATAGTCGAGGTAGCGGAAGAGGCGGCGCGCATCGAGGTGCGTGCCATTTGGCCATAGGTCCGGCCTGGTCAACCGGTCGAACAATGCGGCCTTGGTGACAGATAAGAACCGCTCGCGCCCGGCTGTGAAAATGTCGGCTTCGTTCGCGGGCGGGGCCTTAGAGCCCAGCCCAAGCCAACGCCAGCGTGATGCGGGGGCCGAAGATGGGCTTGAAGGCTGGCTCGCCGGTTGGCCCGTCGGTTGACCGCTGCTTTTTACCGAACCCTGATCTGCCGCCATTGTCATACGGTTACGCCTTGAACTCTTATCCACCTGCAGTACCCGTTGTAGTCCACCATTGCGACGGCGCAAAGGAACGTGCACGATAAAACGTATCGCTGCCACAGTCATGCCGTTGTTCCAACGCATCCCGGGCGGGCAGCGACGTGGAATTCGCGCAGTGGGGGAGTTGGGCGTGGGGCGTGGGCTGGCTCGAACGTGGGGTCTGATGTTGGCGACTGCCGGTGCTTGTCTGGCAAGCGGCAGTGCTGCGGCCGAAACGCTGATGTTGCCGTATTCCTGCAGCAAGATCGGCAATCGCATCATTACAGCACCTAGCCCGCCGCGGCGCTATACGGTCGCTGGCGCACGCGAAGCGCTGACACTCTCAATGTGTCCGACTGCGCCTGACCGGGCAGACTGTCCGCGCATCGTGGTTCACCATTTCGACATCATGTGCGGCAGCAAACGCGTGCCGTGGTCCGAGGTTGCGCTTTCCATCGCAGACGGATGGCTGGGCGAAGCGCGTCCGGCGCGGGCGGCTGCACCGGCTGGGCGGTGTGCCTTGTCGTCGGCGCGGGCAAACCAGGGCGATCCCGCCGGGCCAGGCCTCAGTCTCCTGTGCAATCGCGGACCGGGGGCGTTTCACACAACGCGATTGCTGGTGCCAGACGGGTATGCACCCCTGGCCGAAACGGGGGCGCGGCTGGAGGGTGGCCCAGCGCGGCTGGCGGCTCCACAGCGCCACAACGTTGTCCCAGCGATTGTGACCTCTTCGCCGTTACCGGATATTACGCCGACCTCCGACGTTCCCGTAGCGGGTCAGCGTCTTGATTTTGCCCAAGCCTATACGGCCTCACGGCAGGCGGAACCGGTAGCGGAGGCGGCGCCAGCAGCATTGCCCGGTTGGATCATGTTTTTGTGTGCCGTCGTCCTGGCGGGCGGGGGGTGGGCTGCGGCCCGTCGATGGCCGCGCGAAGCTCGGATTGCGAAAGCGAAGGCGGCACGCCTCGCGCTGCGGGGAATCGAAACGACGGAGACGTTGGTCGCGCGGGTCCAGCAATCGATTGCGAAATCGCCGTTGCCATTTTTTGCTCCTGCGATCAAATCAAAACCAATCACCGATATCCAAGCGGCCAACGCTGCCAGTGCGGTTGCAGCCCTGCTTGCCGATGCCGAGGGACGGCTGGCCGACCTCAAGAATGCCGGGCCGCTCAACGATGTGCTGCGGCATGAACTGGGTCAGTTGCGGCAGCGGCTGTCCACGTTGCAGGCGACTGCTGCTGAAAACGACGATGCTGCGGCAAAGGCAAGTCCCGGCTTCCGCAACCTGCTGCGCGACATTGAGCGGGTGCGCCGGATTGCCGACAGCGCTGCACTCAGCATCGGGTCGGGCCGCAACGCAACGCGGATTCCAGCGACGAAAGCCGAGGCGTTCGACCTGCTCGGACTGAACCCCGATGTTGCCGAAGGCACGCTGAAAAAAGTCGCGGACGGGCTGCGGATGAACTGGCATCCTGATCATGCGCGCGACGACGAAGACCGGGCGGCGCGGGAGGCCCGTATCAAGGCGATCAACATCGCGCTCGACCTTATCAATGGAAAGCGCGTCGCCGCTTAGTGCCACCGTTGGACTGAATGAAGCGGACAGGTGAGCGCGGACCAGTGAATAGAAGTGTGTGCCATGACTCGCGAGACTGTCTGGAACGGGTTTACGCAAGCCCAGCTTGACGCGGCGTACAATAACGCGGCGGCGGTGGCAGACAGTGCTGCGCGCGTCGCGGACTGGACTGCCCGATCTGCCGCGTTCCGGCAGGCGCATGACCGCGAACTCAACATCGCTTATGGCGTCGGCGCACGCCAGCGCTTCGACGTTTTCAGATGTGGGGTCAAAAGCGCGCCTATGCTGGCGTTTATCCATGGGGGATGGTGGCAGCGCAACAGCAAGGACGTGTTTTCATGCATGGCGGCGGGGCCAATGGTGCGGGGGTTCGACGTCGCGCTGATTGGCTACACGTTAGCGCCTTTTGCGTCGCTCGGGGAAATCGCTGGCGAGATCAGGGCGGCGCTCGACCGGCTGGCCGTCTACCAGCGCGACTGCGGGGCCATATCACAAGTGTTGGTGTCGGGTTGGTCGGCGGGCGGGCATTTGACCGCACTAACGCTCGACCATCCCGCCGTGCTGGCGGGGCTTGCGATCAGCGGCGTGTTCGATCTCGAACCGATCCGGCATTGCTACATCAATGACAAGTTGGGGCTCGACGCACCGATGGCGGCAGCGCTTAGCCCTGCGCGCATTCGACCGTGTGGCAAACCCCTGGCGCTGGCGTTCGGGCTCGCGGAACTGCCCGAGTTGCAGCGCCAGACGGCGGACTATGGCGCTTGGTGCGCAGAGGCGGGACGGCCCGCGTTCGGGTATCCCTTGGATGGACACGACCACTTTTCAATCCTGGACGAATTCGCCTCGCCCGGCGGAGCTCTGGTGCACATGATTGCCGCACTGGAGCGGTTGGCGGCAAAAGTCTGAACGACTTCCGAAACTTCACGTTGCGATCCCAGATCGCGGCGATAAAAACAATGATGTGCACAGGAGACCTGATAGCGACCTCACCACTCGCGCTGGACGACGGTGCTCAATCGGGTCCGAACGCTTCCTCCAACGAAACTGGATGGACCCTTATCACCTGAGAGGTGAGCGCTACCCGCCGCGCTCACCTCTTTTTGTTTTTGGTCTGTTGGACTTTTTCGTGTCTCAGAGCGGACCGACTACAAAAGCGCCGCACCACACCTATATACCTGCGACTGTCGGGATACTGCAGGATAGGAACGGACGGATCACTCATGAAACGCATAGCGTTGTTTTTAGCGACCAACATTGCCGTACTCGCGGTTATCGCGATCATTGTGAACGTGCTCGGGCTGGGCCGGATTGCGGATGCCAACGGTTTGAATTTGGGCGCTCTGCTCGCCCTTTCGGCGGTGATTGGCTTCACAGGCTCGATTATTTCGCTGCTGATCTCCAAGCCGATGGCCAAGTGGCAGACCGGCGCGCAAGTCATTACCCAGCCGCGCGACGCTGACGAGCGGTGGTTGGTCGACACGGTTGCACGCCTGTCGCAGCGGGCCGGGATCAAGACGCCGGAGGTTGCGATCTACGAGGGCGAGCCGAACGCGTTCGCCACCGGTGCATTCAAGAATTCGGCGCTGGTTGCCGTTTCAACCGGCCTCCTCTCGTCGATGAACCACGAGGAAGTCGAGGCCGTGCTGGCGCACGAAGTGGCCCACATTGCGAACGGCGACATGGTGACCATGACGCTGATTCAAGGTGTCGTGAACACGTTCGTCGTGTTTTTGTCCCGCGTGGTCGGCTACCTCGTCGACAAGCAACTCAACCGTAACGGCGACGGCCAGGGCATCGGGTATTTCGTAACCTCGATCGTGTGTCAGATCGTGTTCGGCATTCTGGCGTCGATGATTGTCGCTTGGTTCTCGCGTCATCGCGAATTCCGCGCCGACGCGGGTGCGGCCCGCTACATGGGGCAACCCAACAGCATGATCAGCGCGCTGGCGACACTGGGCCGGGTCGATCCGGGCGAATTGCCGAAGTCGATCCAGGCTGCGGGTATCAGCGACCGTCCCGCGATGATGGACCTGTTCTCGACCCACCCGCCGATCGAAAAGCGGATTGCGGCCTTGCAGGAGTTCCGGGGCTGAGCATGATTGACGGCAGCGTTGCTGTCGGCGGGGAGAGACTGGCGCGTCACCGGGGAGCACCGCTCCTCGGTGACGCTTGGTTCTGTCGGGGTGACGTTTAGTTTTCCTTGAGCGCGTGGGCGATGATTTTGCGCATGACGCTTGGGAGGGCTTGGGTTTTCAGCTCGCGACGCGGGATCCAGAGGCAGCGCTCCTGCTCAGCCCAAAAGGTCAGCTGGCTATCCACCGGGACGACCGCGCGCATCACCGTCAGCTCAAGGCGGAAATGCGTGAAGATGTGGACGATCGTGCCCGGCATCTGCCACCAATCGGCGTTGAGTGGCGCGGTTTGCAGCACCGACGGCAAGTCTGGTTCATCGTCGGCCCAATCGGTCGATGGCACTTCGATCATGCGGGCCAGCAAGCCTCGATCCGGGCGGCGGCGCAGCAGAACGCTGCCATCTTCGCGCAGGGCGAGGAACGCGATGCCATAGCGGACCGGGCGCTCGGGCTTTTGAGCGCGGCGGGGGAGTTCATCGGCAATGCCCAGTGCGGTCGCCTTGCAGATGCGGTTCAGCGGGCACATCAGGCACGACGGGCGCTTGGGCGTGCACGTGGTGGCACCTAAATCCATCATCGCTTGAGCAAAGTCGCCGGGGCGGCTTGCGGGGGTGAGGGTTGCGGCCAGCACTCGCAATTCAGCTTTTGCCGTTGGGAGCGGGGTTTCGACCGCGAAAAGCCGGGAGACGACGCGTTCGATATTGCCATCGACCGGGGAGGCCAACTGGCCGAAGGCGATGGAGGCTATGGCCGCCGCTGTATAAGGGCCGATGCCGGGCAACTCCAGCAACTCGGCTTCGGTGCGGGGGAAAGCTGCTTTCGGTCGGCTTGCGACCACGCGGGCGCAGGTGTGGAGGTTTCTTGCGCGGGTATAATAGCCAAGGCCCGCCCAGAGTTCGAGGACCTCATCTTCGCTTGCTGCCGCGAGCGCCTTGACCGTCGGCCAACGCGCCACAAATCGCTCGAAGAACGGGATGACGGCTTTCACCGTCGTCTGCTGGAGCATGATTTCGCTCAGCCAGACCCGATAGGGGTCGGCCTTCACGCCGGGGGGATAGCGCCACGGCAATTCCCTCCGCTCACGGTCGTACCACGCCAACAGGGGCGTTGCTGCGTCATGCACAGCTAACTTGTCTCGTTGCTTTCTTGCCACAGCGGTCACGGCTGGCCTCTTATCGTTAGCTCAACACGCACCCGAATCACTGCAATCTTAACCCAGAGCGGCGTTCGCTCATTACAGTGACCGGGACGTTTTAGATGGTTCAGCCTCAGAAAAGTGTGCAACGGCCTGCCAGCGTTGCTAAAAAGCGGCAGGCCTCGTTCGGGCACACACCCCATGCGGCTGGTCCGGTGCGTCCAGCGGGCCGGGCTGGTGCGCGATCGGTCGGCACTTTTGTGCCGAAGCTGACCCGTACGGCATTCGAGAAGTTTGGCTTTTCCACCGCTGCTTTGTTGACGGACTGGGCTCAAATCGTGGGGCCGCAGCTGGCGCAGACCACAGCACCCGACCGGATCAAGTGGCCCAAGACCGTCGATCAAGACACGGCAGGGGGCCGGACGGGGCCACGGTCGGGGGCAACGCTGCACATCAGCGTCGAGCCCGCCCGCGCGCTCGACGTGCAGTATAAGACACAGCTGATCATTGACCGCATCAACAGCTATTTCGGCTATCGCGCAGTCGCTGATCTTCGCATCATTCAGGCACAGGTGGCGGGGATGCCGCAGATGCCGGTTAAGGTGCGGGCGGCGGCATCGGCGGCTGTTACGCCAAACCCGGTCCTTTCGTCGATTGCAGACGCTGGTTTGCGGGCGGCACTGGAACGGATGCAGCAAGGGATGCTGGCGCGCCGGGGCTGACGTCGCATCCGCGTGTTGACCGTCTGCTGATTGGCTTTCAGGTGGCGTTCACAGCGGTTTTGGCTTATTTCCGCACCGGGGCACTCGCGCTCCAACGAAATTTGATCAGGAGCCTTGCCCCGTGATTTCCACGTCTATCCGTTCGTCTGTTCGTTGTTTCGCGTTGGGCGGACTGGCCGCTGCACTCGCTGGCTGCGTGTTGTTTGCCGCGACGACCGCTACACAGGCCCAGCGCATCGCGCCGGCTGCCGAAGTGTCGATCGAAGAGCTCATGAAGCCGAGCGACTTGGCCGACATTGCCATCGGCAACAAAGATGCCAAGGTCACGATCGTGGAGTATTCTTCGCTCACGTGCTCGCACTGCGCGAGCTTTCAAACACGCGTGTTCCCGGGGCTGAAAGCCAAGTACATCGATACGGGCAAGGTCCGTTTCATCACCCGCGAATTCCCGCTCGACAATCTGGCGGCGGCGGGTGCCATGCTCGCACGCTGCCTCGATCCGGCGAAGTCGTTCGATTTCATTGAAACGATGTTTTCGACCCAGGCCGTCTGGGCTGCGGGCCAATCGCCCAAAGCCAAGCTGTTTGAGATTGCCAAGCAAGCGGGCTTTACCGAAGACAGCTTCGAGAAATGCCTGACCGATCAGCCGTTGCTTGACAAAATCACCGCGCTGCGGACCCGCGCCAGCGAGAAGTTCCAGATCAACTCAACGCCGACGTTCTTCGTCAACGGGAAGCGCCTTTCGGGCAACAACCGTCTGGAAGATTTCGACAAAGTGATCGAACCCATGCTGGGAGCGAAATGAGGATGCGCAGAGCCGAATTCACTCGCGCTGCTGCCGCCTTAGTATTGTCGCTGTTGGGGGCAGGCTGCTCGGGGGTGGGCCCTGGGCTTTCGCTCGGTGAGGCTTCGGCGACGGCGTCGCCCAAGGGCGAAGCCAGTGCCGCGCTCAGCCTCTCGCCCGAGGAGGTCGCGCAGTCGGGCCCGGCTGCCGCGTTCAACCCGTTCACGGACGTGACGGGCGCTCAGGCCGGCGGCCGGGAGGTTATTTCCAATCCGACGATGGCCGATATTCTCGCGCCTGCTGGCGGATTACCCGAGATCTCGATCGGTCGCGCCGATGCGCCGGTGACGATCGTGCAGTACGCATCGCTGACCTGTCCGCACTGCAAGCGTTTCCAGAGCGAGGTTTATCCCGCGCTCAAGCGGGACTATATCGACACCGGCAAGGTGCGCTATATTCTCCGCGACTTCCCGATCGGTCGCCAATCCGGCCAAGGCAGTGTCGCCATCCGGTGCGTGCCGTCGGACAAGTACATGGCGTTGTATGAGAAATTCCTCGATCAACAGGCGGCTTGGGTGTCGCAAGAGGTGCGACACGACCCGATTTATAAGGTTGCGGCGCAGGTTGGTCTGACCCGGGCTGCCTACGATGCCTGCCGCAACGACACGGTGCTGGTCGAAGGTCTCAAGGCGATCAAGGATCGCGGCCGTAAGCTCGGCATTATCGGTACGCCAAATTTCTTCGTGCAAGACAAGCTGATCAAGAAGGCGGTCGATCTGCCGGAATTGAGCGGTTTGATCGAAGCTGCGTTGCGGTCGAAATCGGCGGCAGCCGCCGTTGGCGGACCGGTGCCCCAGTAAATACCACTCACGTTAACCTCACCGCGCCCCTGCCCCTAAACCCTCACTATGAGAGGGAGGGAAAACAGGGTTCCTTTCAACTTTTCAACTTTTCGACTGGCTGACCTATGACCGATACCCTCCCGGACCGTCTTTCAACCAACCCCGACAGCCCGCACTATAATGCCGAAGTGCTGGAAAGAAACGTCGGCATCCGGTTCAACGGGGTCGATAAAACGAATGTCGATGAGTACTGCGTCAGCGAAGGATGGATCCGCGTTGCCGCTGGAAAAGCCCGCGATCGCCACGGAAACTCCTTGACTATCAAGCTCAAAGGGACTGTCGAGCCGTACTTCCGAGATGAGACGCCGACTGAATGAACGGACTGTCGCATGGCATATAGCCGCGTTGGGTGAACACCTTATCGCCTCATTTGAATGTCGAAACGCAACTTGTTGTTAACGACAGTTAGGTGTTTCGATGATGAAAAACACGTTGATGGCCGCAGGGGCGGTCTTGCTCTCACTCGCAGTTTCGATGCCCGCCGAAGCCCGGCGCCACACAGCCGTTCAGGCCGACGTTGCCGAATGGTCCGATGAACAGGACGAGCGTCCCGCCCGCCGCAGCCGTCAGGCGCGCGTGGTGGAGGTCTCCGACGAAGCCGCCGCAGAAGAGCGCGTCACGCGCCGCAGTCGCCGGGCCGCTCGCGTTACTGAGGCCTCGACCGATACGACCGAAGAACGGCCTGCTCGCCGCCGCCGCAGTCGCGATTCAAGCGACGAATCGAGCGGTTCGGTCAGCGTTGCAGGTGCTGGACCGCGTCCGGGCGCTTGGTGTGGATGGTATATGCGCACCCGCCACGGCGGCGGTGCTGACTACAATCTGGCCTGGAACTGGAGCCGCCGCGGTTCCGCGCTGTCGGGTCCCCAGATCGGTGCCATTGTCGTGTGGCCTCACCACGTCGGTGAAATTACTGGACAAACGTCGGATGGCCGTTGGATCGTGCTCTCGGGCAACGACAGCAATCAAGTGAAAGAGCGTGCACGCTCAGTCTCTGGTGCCGTGTTCCGCTCACTTTAAGACGCAAAAGGCTTCTTCCAGTCAACGGCCCCTGCTGTTGACTAGTGTGGATTCTTTTTCAAACAGGCTGGCCATCATGGCTGGCCTGTTTTTGTTTCACGGCGCGGAGGGGCGGTTGACGTGGAAGCGGAGGTCTTTGCCCGCGATGGCGCGGACCCGCCAATGCAGCGTGCGGCCGGCGCGGATCAGCGCCAGGATCTTCAGTGGAAACGCGATGAAGGTTTTCTTGCGGTCGAGGTTGCGTTTAACGATCCCGGCTGCGGCGTCCGCCGAGAGCAGACCCGGCAATGCGCCGACATGGGCGGCAACCTGGGCCGTTGCGATATGGCCGGGGTAGACCAACGAGACCAGCACGCCATCTGGTACCAGATATTCGCGCAACGCTTCGCCATAGGCCATCGCGGCGGCTTTGCTGGCGCTATAGCCGGGCGCATCGGCCAACGGCTGGAGGGCTGCGAGCGATCCGACGATGGCGATGTGGCCCGACTTACGGGCTCGCATGGCGGGCAGTACGGGCTGGACGACGTTGACGACGCCTTCAAAATTCACCCGGCTCATCCACGCGATGTCGGCTGCCGTCTCCATCACGTCTTTGCCATGACCGGTGAAAACACCGGCATTCGCGATCACAAGGTCGATGGGATAACGGGCGTCTGCGTCCATCATGAACGCGGCCGATGCTGCAGGGTCGGTGACATCGACGCGCGCTGTTTCGACGATGGCATCGCGTGCCCGGCAGCGGGTTGCGACATCCTCCAGGCGGGCTGCATCGCGCGCGACCAGCACGAGCCTGCGACCGGGGGCTGCGTAGGCGACGGCGAGAGCTGCACCCAGGCCAGCACTGGCGCCGGTGATCACGACCGTCCGAGGGGTGGGGACTTCTTTCATGGTGGCCATTCCAGTTCCGGCAGGTAGGGCGACAACCGGGCCTGCAACAGCTCGATCAGGTCAGGGTCCATATAGCTGTAGTCGTCTGGAATATCCAACACGTCCAACGGCTTCCCGGTCAAAGCGGGCTGAAAGCTTTGCTGCAGTAGCGACCGGTGGCGGTTTTCCATGACGAAGATGCGATCGGCCCACAGAATATGGCGTTCAGTGACTTTAACGCGGGCACCCTCGCTGGTCCCGCCAGATCGCGCGTCGTAGTGCTGGCTGCGTTTGAACAGCGCCTCGGCCGTCGGACTGCGCCACTGGTTGGCCGAACAGACAAACAAAAGTTTCACGCGCATTATTTCAGGGCGGCTTGGATCAAGCGCTTTGCATCGGCGCTATCCCATTCGGCAGGACCCGTGAGACGACCGACTTCCCGGCCCTCTTTGTCGATCAGGATCGTGGTGGGAAGCCCGGCAGCACGGAGCGTGCCGACGGAACGGGACGTGCTTTCGACATACAGCTTCAGGTGCTCGGTTTTTGTTTCTTGCAGAAATTTCTTTGAAGCTGGCGCGCCTTGGCGGTCAACGCTGAGGGCGACGACTTCGAATATATCGCTGCCGAGGTCCTTTTGGAGCTTATCGAGGGCTGGCATTTCCTTGCGGCACGGCGCGCACCATGTCGCCCACAGGTTCAGCAACACGACCTTGCCTTTCCAGTCGGCGAGCGTCTTTTCCGCGCCGGTCGCGTCCTCGAACTTGAACAGGGGCACGGCTTCGGGCGTCTTTTTGAAGACAAACGTGATCATGTCGCCCGTCGCCAGCGGATTGGCGGACGCGGCGGGTTCGGCGGCTTTGATCGAGGCAGGCTTTGGCTGGGCCTCCGCCTGGGCGGATGGCTTTGAATTGTCAGATGGGCGAAGGATGGCGTATACCGCGCCAAATCCCAGGAGACCGGACAGCGCGGCCACGATGGCGTAGGTCGTGACCGGCGTCTTGTTCACGGGCGGCGTAGGCCCGCTGCGTCCGGTCTCTTTCATGGGCGTAAAGCCTTCCTTGTTTCACAACGATCCGACCGGAGCCAATCCCCGCATGACCGATAAACCGGCGACCGACGACACGACGAGCACCCAACCGGCTAACACGATGTGGGGTGGCCGGTTCCAGGCGTCACCGTCGGCGATCATGGAGGAGATAAATGTCTCCATCGGGTTCGACAAGCGCCTCGCGCCGCAAGATATCGCTGGATCGAAAGCGCATGCGACCATGCTTGGTGATCGCGACATTATCACGAAGGCAGACGCTGGCGAAATTGTGCGCGGCCTCGATGCCGTGTTGGCCGAGATCGAGGGCGGGACGTTCGCTTTTCAACGGTCGCTCGAAGACGTGCATATGAACGTGGAAAGCCGTCTCAAAGCGATGATCGGCGAACCAGCGGGACGGTTGCATACGGCTCGCTCGCGCAACGATCAGGTGGCGACCGATTTCAGGTTGTATGTTCGCGACCGGCTGGACGGGTTTGATTTCGCCTTGAAGCGCCTGCAAGAGGCGCTCGCTGCCAAGGCCCTGGTGCACGCAGGAACGGTGATGCCCGGCTTTACGCATCTACAGCCCGCCCAGCCGGTGACGTTCGGGCATCATCTGCTCGCCTATGTGGAAATGTTTGCCCGTGACCGGGGCCGGTTCCGCGATGCCCGCGCCCGGTTGAACGAAAGCCCGCTCGGGTCGGCGGCGCTTGCTGGCACGTCGTTCCCGATCGACCGGCACCAGACGGCTCAAGCGCTTGGCTTTGACCGGCCAATGGCGAACTCGCTCGATGGTGTGTCAGACCGCGATTTTGCGCTGGAAACGCTTGCGGCCTGTGCGATCTCCGCGGTTCACCTGTCCCGTTTTGCCGAGGAAATCGTGATCTGGATGACGCCGCAGTTCGGCTTCATCACGCTATCCGACAAGTTCACAACCGGCTCGTCGATCATGCCGCAAAAGCGCAATCCGGACGCTGCCGAGCTTTCGCGCGCCAAGGTCGGGCGGATTGCTGGCGCGTTCCAGAGCCTGTTGATGGTCATGAAAGGGCTGCCGCTCGCCTATTCCAAGGACATGCAGGAAGACAAAGAAGTCACGTTCGATGCGCTCGACAGCTATGGGCTCGCGCTGGCCGCAATGACTGGGATGGTGCTCGATCTGGAGCCTGTGCCCGATGTTCTGGCGGCGGCCGCTGGTCGGGGGTTTTCAACTGCGACCGACATCGCTGACTGGTTGGTACGCGAACTCAAGTTCCCGTTCCGCGATGCGCACCACGTGACGGGACGGATTGTCGCGCTGGCGGAAACCAAAAACGCCACGCTCGATCAGCTGTCGCTTGCCGACATGCAATCGGTGGAACCGCGCATCACGCAGGCGATTTTCGGGGTGCTTTCGGTCGAAAACTCGGTGTCGAGCCGGACCAGCTATGGGGGAACTGCGCCACAGAACGTCGCTAAAATGGCCCAGGACTGGCTGAAGCGACTGGAAAGTGAACGGGCGGCAGGCTAGGGTCTGGCCGGTGAACAGTTTTTTTGGGTCTCGATTCATGGCTTTGCCCCGCATTATCGTCCGTGCTGGCATGCTCGCAGCTCTGCTGTTGGCGGGAACGGTTGCGGGTTGCGGCGTGCGTGGCGCGCTCGAAGCCCCCACGGACGCGAAAGTTGCCGGTGAGGCGACGTCGGCGGATCAGGCCGATTCAGGTGCGAACTCGGCTGCTAAGCCCAAGCCGCATAAGCCGTTCATCTTTGATGGCTTGCTGCGTTAAGTAAAGTTGGAGGCTTGGCCTCCAAACCTCTACCCCCGGCCGTCACCGGGGCAGGCTCCGGTCTGCGGCGTTGGAACTCCGGATCTCACGTGCAAAGCTTAGAGGTCTTGCGCCGGGCTTGACGGTTTTTGTCGTGCGCCGCGCGGGAAAGCCGTTAAACAAGCACTGAATATTCGTCAGCGCAGGGTCTCCTTTCGGGGTGCCCGCAACCGTCCAGATCGCCATGCACCATTTCCACTACACGGACGGCATCCTCCATGCCGAGAACGTCAGCCTAGCGGCGATTGCTTCGCAGGTTGGGACGCCGTTCTATTGTTATTCGACCGCGACGCTGGAGCGGCATTACAAGGTGCTGGCGGAGGCCTTCGAGGGCCAAGACGCCACGATCTGTTTTGCGGTTAAAGCCTGCTCGAACCAGGCCGTTCTGGCAACGCTGGCCCGGCTTGGCGCAGGCATGGACGTGGTGTCGGAAGGCGAGTTGCGCCGGGCGCGGGCTGCTGGGTGCCCCGCCGACAAGATCATCTTTGCAGGTGTCGGCAAGACGCGCGATGAGATGGCCTATGGGCTGCACGAGCGCATTCACGGGTTCAACGTCGAAAGCGAGCCTGAACTCGATGCGCTGAGCGCGGTTGCGACGGCGCTTGGGAAAACTGCGCGGATTGCCATCCGCGTCAACCCAGACGTTGACGCCAAGACCCACGCCAAGATTTCGACCGGCAAATCGGAGAACAAGTTCGGCGTCCCCTACGCCGATGCGCGGGCGTTGTATGCCCATGCCGCCACGCTGTCTGGCATCGATGTGGCCGGGATTCATATGCACATCGGCAGCCAGATCACCGATCTTGGCCCGTTTGGCGACGCGTTCGCGTTGATGCGCTCGCTGGTGCTCGACCTGCGCGCCGATGGCCACGACATTCGCCATCTCGACCTGGGCGGCGGGCTTGGCGTGCCGTATCGTGGCGTGGCCGATATTCCGCCGTCGCCTGCCGACTACGCGGCTGTGGTTCGCGAAAAGGTCGGCGATCTCGGATTGCGGCTCATTTTGGAGCCGGGGCGCATGATTGTCGGGAACGCCGGCGTGCTCGTGTCGCAGGTGATCTATGCCAAGGAAGGTGTGGACCGTACGTTCACTATCGTCGATGCCGCCATGAACGACCTTATCCGGCCAACGCTGTATGAGGCGCATCACGACATCTGGCCGGTTGATGAGAGCAAGTCTGCGACCGCGCCCATCCAGCAGGATATTGTCGGGCCGGTGTGCGAAACTGGCGACTATCTGGCGATCGACCGCGTGCTGCCGGTGTTCGAGCCGGGCGACCTGATTGCGGTTATGACCGCCGGGGCCTATGGGGCCGTGATGTCGTCGACGTATAACTCACGCCTGTTGGTGCCGGAGGTTCTGGTCAATGGGTCCGAGTTTGCCGTCGTGCGGCCCCGGCCGACGTATGACGAGTTGATCGGTCTGGACCGGCTGCCGCGGTGGATTAAGCCGACGGTCTGACCATTGCGTTGCGCAGTGATATGCGCTGCGCGGTCGGGCTATCGCGCTCGTTCGATTGGCCGACTATCGCCCGAACCCATTTGGGGGAACGTGTTCCCCCAAACCCCCTCCCTTTTTGGGATTTTACGGGCCTCTACTTGTCATCCCGGGCGGAGCGCAGCGCAGACCCGGGACCCAGGGGAGGTTCGTGAAATCGTGCCTTCGGCGCTCAAATGCTGGGTCCCGGCTCGGCGTTCGGCAAAGAGGCCTCACTTGGCCGGGATGACAAGTGGGGTCAGGTTACAACACTGCTCCCGTCAATTCGCCTGCCCTAACACCCGCGCGCGTTCGGCTTCGGCGAGGGGACGTATGGTTTTGGAGGGGCGGGTGGCTGCGGGCGTATCGGCGCTTTCGTGGGCGGCGGGTTTGGGTGGGAGCAGGTAGATCGCCGGGTTGGTTTTTGCGTGGACTTCCAGGTCGGCCAACAGCACGTCGACCAAGGGGGTGATCTGGGCGGCGTTCATGTTGTTGGCCCACGGTTCGGCTGCCGAGCCGGTGCCGACAAGGGCGACGTAGGAATAGGACGCGCCGTTGGCGAACTGGACGCCGCCGGTAATCCAGGTATCAACGGTCGCGTTCGGGTCCAGCGTTGGCTTGGTGCCGGTTTTGGCAAAATGCAGTCTGAGTCCGGGGCGGCGGGCGGCGCACCAGTTGGAAATCGACTTCAAGGTGCCAGCGGGCTGACCGCCTGCCGTATGGCAGAGCGGGGCTTCGAGCAGCGCTTTCAGCATGGCGCGGCCGGACGGCTTGATGAGGACGTTGGGCACAATGTCGGAGACCGTGTCGCGGGCAGCGGCCTTGGCGTCGGCGCGGTTCGTATAGTCCAGCGATTTGATCAAGGTCGGCAAGTGCACGGGTTTGCCGCCCTGGCCCGTGAGGCTTGCCAGCACGACGCCCGACATCTGATGGACGCGGCGGGGGCTGCCTGCGATTTGGCCGAGGACGATGGCGGTCGAGGGCGGGGTGCCTTCGCCGTTAGCATTGGTGGGCGGCATATTGAAACCGAAACGCTCAATCAAATGCTTGAGGCGAGCCTGACCTAGCGATGGGGTGCGCGTGATCAGCGGATTGTTCAGCGAGCAGGCGAAGGTGACGATGGCTTTGCGCTGTGCGCGCTGTCCGCCACCGTGTTGGCAGCCATCGCTCGCGCCACCGGATGCGTCGGCGTCGGCATAGAGGGTGCTTGGCTCGTCGCGGCCTTCATTCGCGATCGCGACGGCGGCGAGGATTTTTCCTGTAGAGGCCAGCATTCGGCTTTCTCGATCAGGCGTGTAGACGCCCGTCGCTGTGTCGCGGGCTGCTGGCGAGCCGAAGTAGGCGGCGCTTTCGCCTTGCTCGTAGTAGCGCATGATTTCGCCTTTCGCGTTCGCCGCGACGAGGATCACGTTGGGTAGCTTTTTACTGGACGAGGCTTTAGCTGGGTCGAGGGTGATGTTGGCATACAGGCGGGCCGCATATTGAGCGTCAAGGGCGGCCAGCTTGGTTTTGACCTTTTCGCCGAAGCTCAGGTTTTCAGTGACATCAAAGGTTGTCGTGACGCCGCGGACGTAGTCGCGCCAGGAGAAACCGTAGGACTGTTTCATCTCCTCGCGCAGGCCGTAGCGGGCGGACGGCATGAGCGCGCTCGCCCGCACCATGGGATTGGCGACCGCGCGCTTGGCGACGCTCGGGGCGTAGGTGTCAAGGGCTGCCTGGAGCTTGGGCTTGACTTTAGGGTCGGGTGGGCCACCGGCGAGCTGAAACAGCTCGAAGACGGTCTTCTTCTGTTCGGCTTCGTCCTTGATGAGCTTTTCGGCACAGGTGCGGGCGCGCACTTCGGTGATGTAGCGCCAGCGGTCGAGGCGGACTTCGTTGAGCTTGTCGTTGCCTTCAAGCAGGATGATGGGTTTGTTGACCGCAGACGCCAGCACGTACTGCTCCGCTGTCGTCAGATCCTTGGCTTCTTTGCCAAACACGACGCGGGCCGTCATCTCGACGCCATGAAGCGGCGCGCCGCCCGTGCGTTGGGCCAGCCAAATGTGATTGGCTGCCCACTGGCGCAAGGGGGTATCGTCGCCGCCTTTGGTCAGCACCTGATAGATGACCGGGGCGATCCACCATTCGGCGATCTTGCGGCGCAGTTTGGTGACGCTGCCCTCGCTCGACGAGGGCGGGGTTTTGTAGATCACACGGGCAAACTGCATCGGCAGCGTGGACCCACCGACACCCAGACTCGGGCGTCTGGTTTTGATCGTGCGGACAATGCTGGAATAGGGGATTTTAAGTACGCCGACGAGGTCGATGCCGTATGGGTTCAGTGGTCCGCCAAGATACCGGTCTTCGTGGTACTTGAGGCATTGCCAATAGGCGTCCGGCACGTCGCGGACCGGGATCGACTTGTGGTCGGGATTTGCTGTGTGGTCGCCGATCTGGATGGCCGCGTCCGTGTAGTTCACGTCGCGCATGCTATCGAGGCGCGGATCAAAGGTGCCGACAAAGTTGTTGCCACGGTCGTAAATGGCGGTCGCTACCCAGCGTTCCGCGTCATAGCGCAGTGTGTCGGCTAAGAAGTATTGACCCGTGAGACCGCGCAACGGCGCGACGACATAAACCAGCAAGACCGCGAACACGACGTAACCGATGGCTGCCACCAGCAGATAGCGTACGGGGCCGAGACGCGGGTTGAACGCGATTGTGTCGATTAAGAAGCGCATGACGCGCGCGGGCACATAGAGCACCAGCTCGGCCAAACGAATCAACAGTCGCAGGATCGATAACATTGTTGCTGGGGCCAGGGTTTGGGCCGAACTTCACACGCCGGTGCACATGCCAGCACCTGGAAGCGGTACGTTGCCTTTATGGCAAACGCTCGACGTAAAGGCGGCTAGCATGGGGTGGCTGACCGATCCGCGCACGTCTCGGGGCGCGTGCGGGATCAGACATGTCGGTGAGTTGGTCGAACCCGGCCAGGGAAATTAATACAATTTATGGTTGTTATTTTAATCCACCTGCTTCTTTTTAATTGCATTATCTGCACGACTATAATCTTCCCCAAGTTCTTTTGAAAAAACGGAGAGAATCAATTAGCTGGGTGCAGGGAGCGTATTTGTGGAGTTTTTCCAAATCGTAGATCCACTTGCATGCTGGAGCCGCACATGGTTATGACCGCCACTCTATCGTTTCTTGCGGTCTTGAACCTTGTGCTGTTGCTGGGGGCAGCGAGTTATCTGAGCCGCGGAGCTTTCCGGCGCGGCGCCTTGATTCTCGTGCTTGGAGGTGGCCTTGCGGCGGCAAGCATCCTGGCGATTTATCCGGCGTTGCGGCTAACGGATGGCGGCACAGACGACGCCTTTCGAATTACAGAAATCGAGCAATTGAAAGCCGATCGCGATCAGCTTCTTTCCGAAGTTCATCAGAAAGCGCGGGATAATGAAGCGCTTTCAAAAACCAGTGCATTCTTCTCCAAGCTCCATAAAGAGCGGCTGACGCGGATCTCGGAAGAAATCAGCACAATTAAAGATATCGTCCTGGGACCGCAAAGCGGTATCGTACTGGCGTCTGATACGAGCGAAACCACACTCACGACATTTCTCGACGGGCCAAGCGGCTTTGAGTCGATCCTCACCGATCTGCGCCGACTGAAAGCGCTACGGGTTCGCTCGCCCAACGACCCAATCGCGCCAACGCTTGCCATGCTGGGGCCCGCACGTGCCGCTGATGCTGGAACAACGGGCGTGATCGTTGAGGCATCGCCCGCGTCTTCGGCGGTCGTCGACGGCGCCGAACCGCCGGGCAAGGAACAGGACACGCTAGCCACGCTGCGCAAGGCGCTGGATTCCAAAATGTCGACCGGCACCTATCGGGTCGAAGCAATGGGCGAACCCGAACTCATCGATGGCCGCAAAGGCCGCTATTATTTGATTGAACTGAAAAATGCCAAGACGGGTGATCGCTTTACCTTCGATAGCGGCAAATATACCTTCCAAAGCAGTCGTGCTGCTTACAAGGCGTCATTCAACGCTTTTGCAGCCGACGTACTCAAACAGCTGGAAGGTCAGGCGAAGTTCGATCTGTTTGTTCGCGGAAGTGCCGATGCACAGGCCTACAACGGGCAACTGGAACCAGGCTTTGAATATCGCAAGATTTCCTATCTGCCCAGCAGCCGGGGAAAATATCTCGCCAATCTTGCGACCACAAACGTTTCGCAGAGCGTCAAGAATACGGATTTGCCAAATCTGAGGGGCGAATACCTTCGCGGTTACCTTGGCGAGCTGTTTCCGACAGCTAAAGCAACCTTGCTCGAAGGGTATGTGACGAAGAAGGACAATCCAGCGGCGCGTAACACAGAGCTGATTTTATACGTCGGGTGGTGATTTCCGAATGGTTCCCGCCGCCGGTCAGAACCCGAATTCGGTGTAGGGGATGAAGGCTACGGGGTCGCCGCGGGCGATGTCGCCGTGGTGTTCGGGAATGTCGATCAAACCGTTCGACCAGCACAGCCCCGAGATCAGCCCGGAACCGTCGCGCGGGAACTTTTCAACCAGCGTTCCCGTTTGGGATTGGACCATACGACCGCGCCAGAATTCGCGACGGCCCGTTTTGCGGCCTGTAAAGTCAAACGCGGCTGGCAGTATCAGTCGGCGCGGCTCCGGCCAAACACCACCGCCGACTGCCCGCAACAGCGGGTAGACATACATCAAGAAGCACACGAAAACGGCCACCGGGTTGCCGGGCAGGCCGACCACAATGGTGTTGCGCGTTCCAGTCGATATCTGCCCAAACATCATCGGGCGTCCGGGCTTAATGGCGATTTGCCACAGATGGCGCTTGCCCAGTGCGCTTAAGGCTGCCGCCATATGGTCCTCTTCGCCCAGGCTCGCGCCGCCTGTGGTCAGGATCACGTCATAGGTTTTCGCCGCAGCCGCGAGGTTTGCCGTCACGACATCTCGGTTGTCGGGCCAGATCCCGAGGCTTTCGACGACTGCGCCAGCCGATCCGACCAACGCGGCGAGCATAGGTGTGTTCGCGTCGTAGACTTGCCCTGGCTTCAAGTGGGCCGACCCGGCCGCCAAAACTTCATCGCCGGTCGAGACAATGGCGACACGCAGCCGGTCGTAGCAGCGCACCCGCCCGATGCCGATGGAGGCGAGGGCTGCCAGATCGTGGGGGCGCAGGCGGTCGCCCGTCTTGTAAAGAGTTGCGCCAGCTTGGACATCTTCACCGGCTTTGCGAACGTTGGCACCCGACTTGACGCCTGCTGGAATCGACACGAAAGCAACGTCGTTGCGTTCGGTGCGCTCCACGTCCTCTTGCATGACCACTGTGTCCAAACCCGCTGGCATCACTGCGCCAGTAAAGATGCGCGTCGCTGCTGCTGTGCTGGCAGGCTCCACAGCCGGATGGCCCGCGGCCGCGCGGCCGCTGACCGGCAGCACTGCACCGCTCGCATATGATTGAGGGGTGTAGGCAAACGCGTAGCCGTCGACTGCGGCGTTGGTGTGGGCTGGCACCGGTTCTGTTGCGACCACATCTTGGGCGAGACCGCGACCCAGCGCGTCGCTCATGCTGATTTCGACCACGGCCGGACGTGGCAAAACGGCATTTTTGAGAGTTTCGATCGCTTCGGCGTGACTGAGCTTCGGCTGACCCGGCCGAAAGCAATCATCGATCAAGGTTCGTGTCATGTCAGCCTAATCTCGCGCCGCGTGGTCGCCGCCGCAAACGCGGCTACAGTGACCTCATCCGGTCTATGGCCGGTCTATGGCCACTTCAGGTCCAGTCTATGACCAGTACAGGTCACAGTGGCTGCAGCGCAATTGGGACGCAAGCGTGAAATTGGCCTCGAACAATGGAGACAAATTCAGACGAGATGCGCGTCCGCGTGATTTACAAACTGTGCATGACGATGAACAGGCCAACACCCAAGGCCGGACCCAGTAGTGTGGCTGCGACTAACATTCCGAACGACTTTACAACAAACATTACAAGACCCCGCAGACAGAACTGCAACTCAACTGTGACCCGAACTCGTAGCCCCCTACGAACCGAGCATTCACAAGAACGTGATTTAGGATTTTGACTTACGCACTTTGACCGCGTCCCTAGGATACGTTGGAACTTAGGACTTGACACTAAGATTCGTCATCAAACCTACATAACAACTTCGCAAATGCAAAAGGTTTCCGCTTATTCAGTGTGCAGCGCCATCCGTGCGCGCCTGACCACGCATCATCGGATTGATTCAATTCGGTTTTCCACAGCTTATTGCGTGGTGCGCAACAGCAACGCGGCTCATCGCTGCCTGTGTATAACCTGTGGCACCTTGGATGTTGATTAACATTTCGGCGTCCCGATTGCGCGTGTGGTGGCCAAATTGCCACGCACGTGAACTCCGCACATCTTGGCATACCAAAGAATACTTGCGCGGCGTGTCGATGGCTTCGGTGCCCGACCGACGCTTATTTAAGGTCGAACAGCCGGAGTTGCATCTCGTCTTGGCCTTTGGTTTCGCTGGCCAATTGCTCGATGCGGTCGAACGGGACCTGCTCGGCATTGATGAGCGACCGTTGTGCCTTCAACGCGCGGACCAAGCCTTCCTGAACGAGATGGAACTCGCCGACCGTCTGGTGGGGGAGGACGGCTGCGGCATCGAGCCCCGAGTCGGACTGGAAAGCCGCCTTCAGCTTGCGGAGCGCGGTATCTTCGCGGACGCGGCCGATGAACCAGCTCGTGATCTGGTCGCGCGACTTGTAGTCGAGGTCGCCCGGCGACTGGGTGGCCAGCATGATGCCCAGACCGGCAGACCGGGCGCGCTTCAACAACGACTGGAGCGGCTCGGCGGTGGCCGGTTTCGAGTTGGCCGGGATATAGAGGTCGGCTTCGTCGAACATCACGACGGCCTGGAGCTCGTCGTTGGGGTTGCGCTGGCAGAAGCGCAGGGCTTCGGACAGGAACTGGGAAACCCAGAACAGGATGTTTTCGTTGTCGCCCAGGAAGCCCGTATAGACAATCGACAGGCGGGTGCGGCCTTCGCGGGCGTGCGGGCCCAGGCCGAGCAGGCTTTCCATGTTCATGCTCTCGCCGCCCGGTTCGAACAGGGAGGCGTTGCGCAAGCGCAGGCTATCGAGTTGGGCCACAAGATCGCGCCGGAAACGGCCCGAGGGGTCCATGCGCTGCGTCAGGTCGGTCAGGTCGGGGTCTTCGTCCTCGAGCAGGTTGATGAGATCGCCCAGGGTGACCTCGGTGCGGCTGCGCATGCCAAGGATGCGGAGGGCGACCGATAACGTGCCGGACAGCTTTTGATGCGTTGCTGAGTTTTTCAGGTGCAGCATGTCGCCGAGCGCGGCAGCCGACAGGTTGGCCAGCAACTGTTGTTCGTGGTCGGGCAATTCGTTGATGCCGCGCGGGAGCAGCGTGATCGAGATCGGCCGACCCGACGCGCGACCGGGCGTGTAGACGGCCACATCGATCGCATCGCCAAGCTTTTCGCGCAGCCCCCGGCGTTCGGTTTCTTCATGGTCGTTGGCACGCCAGACGTCGGGGTTCGCGTAGCTCGCCAGATCGCCCTTGCGGTCGATCAGGATTGCGGGGATGCCGCGCTGAAGCAATTGCTCGATGATCGACAGCGCGAGTGTGGTTTTGCCGGACCCGGAGCCGCCGAGTACGGCCGTGTGTCGCTTTAAGACGCTGGTGTTGAGCGTGATGGCCTTGCCGCGACCGCCGTTGCCGCGTCCAGCGATGATGCTGGAGCTATCGGTGCCGTTTTCATCGAGCAGGACGGAGATCGGCAATTCGTCGTCGTTGGCGGGGAGAATGTCGGCAGTCGAGGTTGCCGGCACGACGGGCAATGGGCTGCCCCACGACATCGCGCCTGTTGCAGCGGCCGCGCCTAAAGCTGCCAATTCATCGCCGTCGATGGGCATTGGGGGGCCGTTCTCACGGCTGGCGAGCGTCGCCAAGGTCGTCGTGGGGCGAATGAGCGTTTCTAGGCGCAGAATGCGACTGACGGCGAGGACGTTCGAGAGCAGTTTTGCGCTTTCAAACCAGATGGCAAAGCCCGGGTCGTGGCGGTGGTCGATGTGGAACTGACAGACGGCCTGAATGCGCTCCCAATCGGCGATCGGCACCATCGTCTGGCGTCCGCCGGCGGTCTTGAACTTGCCCATGGCCTGGCCGGTCTGGCTCTTGCCTTGAGGCGGGAATTCGGAGGCCCGGAGCATGATGCAGCTTTTGCCACCCATGGACTGGAGGACCTTGTCGAGTTGGCGCTTCAAGCCGCCGCCTTGAGTCGACTTGTTGCAGAGGAAAATGCGGGTGTCGCTGGACAGGCCGTTGGTGTGGTTGATCTGGAGGTCGAATGCGGGGAGCTGGTCGCCGAGTTCAAGACGGCTCACCTTGACGTCGAAGGCTGCGCCCCACTCGTTGCGGGCAAGCCTCAAAGACCCCGTCAGCATATCGACGAGGTCGCTGTCGTTGGAGGGCATTTCGCCCTCGAACGCCGACTGGAACCGGTCCCAGGCTTCGCGATAGTCGATCTGGGGGCGATCTTCGGCGGGGGCGGGTGGAAAGCCAAGCGCGCTCGCCAGCGTGTTGCCGAGCTGGCTCATCCATGACGGCTGTTCGGAAACGGGATCGTCTTCGGGGTGTTCGCTCGTCTTGGAACGCAGGCGGATTTGGGCGTGCTCCAAAAGGCGGCGCGTTGACAGTCCGCCAAATTCCTCGAAAAACTGCGGTTCGAAGAAGGCCGATGGGTCGGCGTAGCTCGCCCCGCCTGCGCGCTCGGCGGCTTCGTGCTCAAGGCGCTTGGAAATGATGAGGCGAGCTTCCTCGGGCGTACGGCTTTCCAGCAAAGCGACGGGACCTGCCTTTTCGATGCGGTCAATGTAGGACTGGGCGAGGACGCCGCGGACCTGGCCGTAGAAGTCTTCCAGCACCGAGACGATGACGATTGAATGGGTGACGCGGTTGGTGATCTGGATCAGATCGCGGATGGCGCGCTGGAAGCGCTCCTCGGCGTCTTCGAAAAAGCGCAGGTCTTCGACCTGATCGATGCAGAACACGAGGCTTGCGCGGTCGACGGTCCAGATCAACTGGCCCAGTGCGGTGATGATTTCAAACGAGCGGTCTTCGCCCGTGTTGGGGTCGAGCGCACCAACGGCCTGATGGGCCAGAGCGGTCAGTTGGCGGCCATGCAGATACTGGCGAATGCGCTGGTCGATGCGGGGATCGGCGCGCTGGAGATACAGCAGGGCGCGCACGATGTTGATGTCGAGGTCTTCGTTCGCAAACTTGGGCGCTGCGACGATGTCGTCGGCCATCTGCATCACAAGACGCGCGAGTGCTGCCTCATCGAGCGCTGCCTCGCGCAGGTTTTCAAGGTCTGCGAGCGAGAGCGCGTCTGTGTTGCTGACGAGGTGGTTGGTCAGCCGCGCGAGACCGCTCTCGCCCGGCGCACCTGAACTGCTGTCGCCCTGATGGTCGGGATCGTAGGGCTTTTCGAGCGAATGGATCAGGCGACGGAGATAGTAATCGGCATAGTTGCCGATGTCGGGCGTCATCTGGGCGTAGCCGAAGTAGGCCTTCGCGCTCCGATGGGCACCGGTTCGCAGCGCGCGAATAAGGTGGGTTTTGCCAGCGCCCGATTGGCCAATGAACAGCAGCATGCGGGCCTGATTGGCCGAGCTGCGGGCACCTTTGACAGGCTCGGCCGTCAGACCGTTCAACAGGTCGGTGAATTTGCGGCGCGCCTTGGCGTGCACCTGCTCGACGTCGACGGGATCGGCCCGCCAGATGTCATCTTCCCAGGTGATCGAATGCTCAAAAGCCTGCGCGAGACCTTCGCCGACCGCGCCATGTGACTTATCTGCTGCGTTCAAAATCGCGTCTCCCGGCAGCCTTCAACGCAGCCACCCCTGTCCTCAAGCTTCTTCGACGCGAACAAAGTGCCAGACTGTGTTCTTGTACTGAATCGCGGAGTTTTCAAACTCCTGGATGTGTTTCTTGTCTTTCAGGTCCGCGTTGGCGAGCACCAGCCCGCCCGTGCGGTGAGCTTCGGCCAGCATTCCTTTAAATTCGATTTCCGACAGTGCCCAAGCCTGCTGGGTCGATTTAATTTCCTGCCAGACGTGGGAGATAAATGCCTTACGGTTGCCGGGCCATCCTTCTGCACGCCGGGCAGCTGCTGCCTGGACGTGTCTGATGAAGCCCGGCAAATCGGGCCGTGCGGCGGGCATTGGACGCTCGTCGGCTTGGCCCCGGTCGTTGGCGACGGTGGATTTCGCGGGCGGGGCCGACGTTGCGCTTTGAGTTGCAGGCGGCACTGCTCCTGCCGCCGCGGGTGCGCGTCTGCGCAAAGCTGTTTCAGCTTCAACGCGCTCGAGGAAAAAAAGTCGCAGGAGGGCTGCACGAAGGGTGTCGGCTTCGGTATTGGCTGTGCCGAGATGTTCGGCGGCCAGCGCCGCGATCAGCTTACCGTCGCTGCCGTAATCGCGACGGGTTTTGGATAGCTGCCCGGCCAGCAACCGGCTCGGCTTTGATGCCAGACCGCTGCCCGATCCTAGGCCGCTCTTGATCTGATTGCCGAACGCGCGCTCCAATGCGCGGACGGCGAGGGCTGCGCGGAGCTTGGCCAAGGACATGGGCTTGGCGGTAGCCAACCCATAGGCGCGCTGAACAATCAGGCCGCGCAACGTATCAGGGGCTGCCACGGCCTTGGCGATGCCGCGCTCGGCGGGATCGAGCCCCAAGGCCTTGGCTGTCAGCGGCCCGTCTCGCATTTCGATCCAGGTAGCCTTTGGACCAATCGCAATGCCAAGCGCGCCAGAGGCGTGGTCGATGCCGGTCGCCGTCGCCTTGAAACGCGCCTTGGTTTCTTCCACTAAACCCAAGCGCGTTAACTCGGCGATTTCGGCATCGGTCGCGCGCCGCCAAGCGGCAGGGGCCAACTCCGGTCGCGTCATGGTGCGCAGATCGCGGGCCAGCTCTGCTCGCGATGCGCCGCCCGCCATTGCAAGCCGCAGCAAAATCAGATCGGCCAGGACTGTCAACGTCGGCCCAGGGGCCGGTGCCGTCACGGGCATTGTCATCGCGTTGGCGGTCGCCACGAGCGTTTCTCCGAGCGCGAAAAAAAATTCAACGGACACCCTTGAGCGAATCACTGGGTGCCTCAGCGGATTCTGCGGGAAACAGGGCGGTCTTCCAAGGCCTGATGCCAATTTATACCCGTGCTGATGGACCGCTGTGCGAATTTGGCCGCATCGGCTGTTCGATTTAGGGCCTAGCCAGTCTGCCTTTCGCCCCAGGCTGGACAAACTGGCGACACGTTTATTCTGCGTTATCGGCACTACGAAACGATGGCTGGGATAGACGAACCTTATTCGCGAATGACCAGACTTATGCCGGATTGGAACAAGAGTTGGCGCAACTTCTGCGCGCTTTCCGATGGTCATTTCCCGTTATCTTTAACGCTCAGTTAAGAGGTTTGCCCGATGCTCCACGCACTAAGTGTCACTGTCCGTACACCTACGGGCTTGCTGGCAGCGGGAGTCAAAATGTATCGCGTCGCATTCTCTGCAGGCCTTGCCCTGTCACTGGCGGCTTGTGCTGCCGGTTCTGGAACTATTTCGTCGGGCTTTAATGACGGTCCGCCGCCGTCTGCTTCAAAACGCATCAAGCCGGACGTCGCCCTTGGCGGCGACACCAGCGTGCCGCGCGGAACCATTACGGGTTATTCCCCGCCACCTAGCGCTGCCTCGTCCGCCACCAATAAGGCGCAAGGCACCCAGGTCGCGAGCCTGGGGTCCGACAAGGCCCCCAAGGGCACATTCGAGAAAGCGCCGTCAGGGTCGCTGGCTGATCGCGATTACACGGGCACTAATCTCGACCCGAATTTCGCGCGTGACATCATCAATCAATATCGGGCCGAGCACGGCTTAAAGCCGGTCAAGCTCAACACCGAATTGACGGCGGCGGCTAAGCTGCATTCCAAGGACCTTGCGAAATGGGATCGCATTTCCCACTACGGGTCCGACGGCTCCAATCCATGGGACCGGGTGAAACGTTCGGGCTTTAAGGCGCGATTGGCTGCGGAAAACGTCGGCACCGGCCAGATCGATTTCGCCGAAGTCATGAAGGGGTGGAAGGATAGCCCCGGCCACAACAAGAACCTGCTGTTGGCCGACGCCGAATACATGGGCATCGCGCTCGTCAACGAACCCAAAACCGAATTCAAGTCATTCTGGACGCTGGTGCTCGGTTCGCAGATGTAGACGGCGACAAGCGACGCTACCGATTATCCCATAGGCCTTGCTCCGAGCACTCGGAGCCGGGCCTTTTGCTTATTGGGACTGGCGAATATCCGGGATCGGTTACGGGCGGGTTTGTCCCGGAGACGGAGGCTTAAGTGGTCGACCCATGGGCGCTTGGACGAAAGAGGCGATTACGAGCGGCCCGACACGTTGCGCCAGATGGCCACGTCGACTCCCAGCCGCCAGCGCGCGACGGCCGCGTTCAGCACGGCGGCCATGGTCAGGGCGATGGTGGTTGCGGTGGCTGCACCGATGATGCCGTAGCGGGGGACCAGTATCAGGTTCAGCAGAATGTTTACGGCCGCCGCCGACAGCATTACGACGGCACACAAACGCTGCTCGCCCTGCATGTTCAGGAGGAATTCGGCTGGTCCCATGGCGGAACGGGCGAGGAAGCCGAACACCAAGATCGCCATGACCGGGTAGCCCGCGACAAACTGGGGACCAAACAGCGACAAGAGCGGCTTGCCCAGCGCGAGGATCAACACGGCTGCGGCCAGCGATGGCCAAAACGTCCAGTTGACCGCGTCGCGCACGGCATCGCGCAGGCCTTGGGTGTCGCCCCGGGCCGAGAAACTCGCGAAGCGGTTGGCCATGGCGCTGCCGACTGCGTAGTGCACGAACATGATCAGGCTCATGGTCTTGCCGGCGGCGAAGTAGATTCCGACATCGGTTGGCGTCATGAAGCGGGACAGCACGACGATGTCGGTATTCTGCAATAGGATTTCACAACCCGAAATCGCCAGTAACGGCAGCGACGACACCATCCAAGCGCGCGGCGCGTAGGAACGACTGCCACGACCATACGTTGCCGCCATGGCGCGGTTAATCCAGACAGCCTGGATCAGACCGGTTGCCCACGTTGCAGCGATCGCGGCCTTGGCGGCGGTGGTCGCGACCATCGGCCAGCCTGCCAGATAGGCTATGCCCATGAAAACGAGCAACAGCAAGGGGCGCATCACATAGGGCGGCACAAGGGCTGCCGACATCCAGCCGTTCCCGCGGCCAATCCCGTCTTGGACGTCGGTCAGGGCATAGAGCGGGATGCAGACGAGGGCGAGGTAGGCGGCCAACCGGTAGGTCGACGAAACGTACGGCTCGAACAGCCACAGGCCTGCAATTCCCGCGAAGGCAACGATCGAGCCAGCTGCAAGGGCAAACGCACGGCCACCGTCCACAAGGCCACGCAAATGGTCGTGCTCTCCGGCTTCGCGGTGAACGGGAATGAGACGGATGATGCCCAGCGCCAGGCCCAGATGCGACAGCGCACCGGCCATCAGGACGCAGGTCCAGACGAAGACGTAGATGCCGTATTCGGCCGACCCCATCCACCGGGCCATGGCAATCTGTGTGACATACAGCAAGAATGCCGAAGTGCAGCGGACGAGAAACGCAACGGCCGCATTGCGTTGCGACAGCGCGCGATCGTCGCCACCGGCCGCAATCGCGCGAATCAGGGGCATGAACCCTGCCATGGCCTGCTTAAGGGTTTCCGCCCTGGCCTCGATTTGCGCTGATGTGATCATGACTTCATTCGTGCCCGGGCGCTGCACTTCCATCATCGGTTTCGTGGCACCGTTGCGCAGCGATGAGCAAAACATCTACCGCAAGGCCCATTAATTTTTTGGCAAGAGCGCTTTTTGCGCAATGATTTCAACCGTTGTAGCTGGTCGATGGACCCGACAGACGGTCGCGTTCGCGCAGGCGTACGGTTTGTGCAACGCCAGCCCAAGCCCAGCTTCGACCAGCGTCCCCGCGCTCGCTATGGAGGGACGAGAAGAAATCGGCGACATCGGCTGCCCAACGGCCATGTCGCCCTTCCAGGACCGACGCCATGAAATCCACCTCGCGCGGGGTTGGCGTCACGTCTTGTCCGGCTTGCCAGCTTATTGTCATATCAGGGTCTTTCACCGCTCAACACGCATTCACAATTGAGCAGCGGGAAAGCAAATTCGACGCCAATTCAGATTGCGTCGTCTTGGGACGGTGGTTTTCTTGGGACGGTCGTTTTCTTGAGACGGTCGTTTTCTTGAGACGGCAGCGGATGCGCTGCAGTCCGACACGCTGAGCTGGATTTTCATTGTTAGGCGGGCGTTGCGTGATAAACTTTACCGATCTGACCAATCAAGGAGCGGATGCGTGTCTCAAGACCGGCGACTATTCCCGCTCCTGCCAGCGCTTTATTGTCGGACTCTTGCGTCTGCTGTCCGTGGCGGCTTCATCGTCGGGGCGGTCTGGGTATCGCTGCCAGCGATGGCTGCCGACGAACAACCCGGTGTCCGCAAGGTGCCGCCCGGTGTACTCGTTGAACCAAGGCCAAGGCCTGCCCAACCGTCCGAGCGCGACGTGGACCAACCGCCCTCTGGACGGGACCGGCGTGACGACCGGCGGGGATGCCCGACCAACGAGCAGCCGTTGGAATTGCTGGTTTAGTTATCGTCCGACGTCATTGCGCTGGAACGCCGGGCTTCGCGGCTGCAGCCTGGGTTTGCTTTGCTTTCGTTTTGGCTGCTGCGACCTTGGCCTTGATTTCGCGGACCTTATTCCCCTTTTTTGCGATGTGGACGCGTTTGGGGCGATTGCCGCATGACCACGCCTGGATTGAGGTGCGGACGCTGATCAGGCCCTTCACATCTTTGGCGATTGCCATGTTATCGAGCGTCGTCGTGTTGAAGAGCGTTTTCCAACCCTGCAGTCCGAAGCCGTGCTCGAGCAGGCTCGCGGCCCGGATCGCGCGCGACTGGCCGTCGGTTTCGCCCAACACGACGGCAACCAGGCGGCGATTGTCGCGGGTGGCGGTTGCCACCACGTTGTATCCGCTATCGCAGGTGAAGCCGGTTTTGAAGCCGTCCGCGCCTTCGAACGTCTTCAAGAGTGCATTATGCGTGGCGAGACGGATTTTGCCGATATGCATGTCCGGCATTGCCCAATACCGCGCGTACTGGGGGTATTGAGCGATGACGGTTCGGGTGAGCTTGGCCAGATCGCGGGCCGTCGTTGCTTGTTCAGGGGCTGGCAATCCGTTGGGATTGACAAACCGGGTCCGCGTCATCCCCAGGCGCGCGGCGGTCTCGTTCATCTTGACAACGAACGCTGCTTCGCTGCCTGCGATGGCCTCGGCCAGCATCACGGCAACATCATTGGCCGATTTGATGATCAGCGCCTGGAGCGCAAGTTCGACCGACATTTCGCCGCCGACGGGCAGGCCGACTTTGCTTGGTGGCTGGACGTTGGCTGCTTCGCTGACGGGAATTTTTTGATCGAGCGTGAGCTTGCCGGTCTCGATGGCCTCGAACACCATGTAGGCTGTCATGATCTTCGTGAGCGACGCTGGATACCAGTTATCGTCGGCGTCTTCAGCGTAAAGGACCTGCCCGTTTTTTGCGTCAAACAGTAATGCGGGACGGGCGTTGGCAGGCGCCAGCGCCGTCAGTCCCATCATCGTCGCTGCTGTCATCATCGAGGCCAAAACGCGCATGGCTGATCCTTTTTTGGCTGTGCCAGCTCTCGGAGTTCCACTCGGATCTGTCCGACTTTTATTGAAGCAAAGACAGACCCTAGCTCTTTGTTTTGTCGTGCTTCTTTTTAGGAAAACCGATCACACTCCCGCCTCCGCGGGGGCGTGCTTTTCCCGGAAGCACACTAAGCCGACCGTCCACCAGCGCCCCACTGCACCTTCTGCAAACTGCGAAGCGTTTTCGCTGGCCGATTGGCTCCGATTTTCCGACACCCTGCCACTGGCGATACCACATTCGCCAGAATTGGGGCAACCCAGTCGTGGTTAACGGCTGGCAACCCTGGTGGATGCGGCTCGCCCGACGGGCCACAAGGGCGGAGATCCAAACCGGACCGTTCAACCTGATGGTTTGCTGGGCATCCTGCGAAAATGCTCAGCAAATCGGCAGTTAACCACCTTCGACATGTCACTTTTGACCTAGTCCAGTCCACCTTTTGACCGACTGTCAATGAGAGAGCATCGACAGGATACTCCTGCCGATGCGCTACGACGGCTCGGCCTCAATGACGTTTGATGCTTGATTTCGGAAATATTGAAAAAGAGACGGCTCTGTTTTGACTTGATGTGGGCGCTGACTGGCCCCTGTGATTCGCGACGGCGGGGGCAGCCATGAAAGTGCAGGATTTCCGGACACTTGTCGAACAATTGGGCGACCTCACCGAGGTGCAGCGG
>Ga0247832_1001288_pt1 | contig 45324 bp, 41 predicted proteins | sample LaCruzMarch2015__10_FD_192407 | JGI IMG/M metagenome (GOLD analysis project Ga0247832, IMG submission 192407) | Freshwater microbial communities from meromictic Lake La Cruz, Castile-La Mancha, Spain - LaCruzMarch2015_4m | ecosystem: Environmental > Aquatic > Freshwater > Lake | place: Spain... | reverse complement strand
TCTCTTTAGCAACCTCGTTGGTAGCAAGTGTCCAAATTTCAATTAACTCTTGGCGGCGCTCATCATCAGTAATCAAACCTTTTTCATACTGTGATTGAACCTTATCTGCCTTAGTTTCATAACCTTCCAAGATCTCTCGCTTACGTCCTGGCGTTACAACATCATTAATTGAGATAGTCACACCAGCGCGAGTCGCCCAGTAGAAACCGAGTGACTTAAGTGCATCTAGGGTTTGTGCAACTGTTACCTTGGCATAACCTTCAGCCAAATTATCAACAATTAAACCAAGAAGCTTCTTAGTAACATCGTAATCAACAAATGGGAAATCAGCCGGTAGTACTTCATTAAATAAAGCACGACCTAATGTGGTCTCACGAGTTTCATCCACACCGCTCTTATCAATACGAAGTTTGATTTTTGCTTGTAGTGAAAGGCTGCCTTGATCAAATGCCATTACCGCTTCAGCAATTGATGAAAATGCTCTGCCCTCTCCTAATTGCTTCTCACGTAGTGAGGTTAAGAAATAAAGACCTAAAACCATGTCCTGTGTAGGAGATGTAATTGGTCGACCAGAAGCTGGAGATAAAATGTTATTGCTTGAAAGCATTAATACTCTAGCCTCTGCTTGCGCTTCAGCTGAAAGTGGTAAGTGAACAGCCATCTGATCACCATCAAAGTCTGCGTTAAATGCAGTACAAACTAATGGGTGAATCTGAATAGCCTTACCTTCAACTAATTGTGGTTCAAATGCTTGAATACCAAGACGGTGCAGAGTTGGTGCACGGTTTAGTAGCACTGGATGCTCAGCAATTACCTCTTCTAATACATCCCAAACTACTGGACGAGCACGCTCAACCATTCTCTTTGCAGATTTAATATTTTGAGCATGATTTAAATCAACTAAGCGCTTCATAACAAATGGTTTAAACAATTCAAGTGCCATTTGTTTTGGCAAGCCGCACTGATGCAATTTAAGTTGTGGTCCAACTACGATTACTGAACGACCTGAGTAATCCACGCGCTTTCCAAGTAAGTTTTGACGGAATCGTCCTTGCTTACCCTTAAGCATGTCAGAAAGTGATTTAAGTGGACGATTTCCTGGTCCAGTTACTGGACGTCCGCGACGACCATTATCAAATAGTGAATCTACCGCTTCTTGTAACATACGCTTTTCGTTGTTAACAATAATCTCAGGAGCACCAAGATCAGCCAGACGCTTTAGACGATTATTACGGTTAATTACCCGTCGATATAAATCATTTAGATCGCTGGTAGCAAAACGGCCACCATCTAGTTGAACCATTGGGCGAAGATCTGGTGGAATAACTGGTACACAATCAAGCACCATAGATGCTGGTTTATTACGAGTATTAAGGAATGAGTTAACAACCTTTAATCTCTTGATTGCACGAGTCTTCTTTTGACCCTTACCGGTTTGTGATAACTCATTTAACTTATCAAACTCAGCTTTTAGATCAAAGGTTTCAAGACGAGATTGAATTGCCTGTGCGCCCATTGATCCTTTGAAATACACGCCATAACGATCGCGAAGTTCACGGTATAGCAACTCATCACCTTCAAGATCTTGTACTTTAAGATTCTTAAAACGATTCCATACTGCATCAAGACGATCTAATTCTTTTTGATTGCGATCACGAATAGTTTTTAGTTCGCGCTCACCAGACTCGCGTACTTTACGACGCGCATCTGCTTTAGCACCCTCATCTTCAAGATCAGATAGATCAGATTCCATCTTCTTGGTGCGAGTATCTAATTCAAGATCACGACGTGACTCAATCTTCTTAACATCAGATGAGTACTTCTTCTCCAGTGTTGGCATATCTTCAGCGCGAGCTTCAGTATCAACCTCTGTGATCATGTAAGCAGCAAAATAAATGACCTTTTCCAAATCTTTTGGAGCAAGATCTAGTAAGTATCCAAGGCGGCTTGGCACACCTTTGAAGTACCAGATATGAGTTACTGGCGCTGCAAGTTCAATATGTCCCATTCGCTCACGACGAACTTTGGCGCGAGTTACTTCAACTCCGCATCTTTCGCAGATAATTCCTTTAAATCTTACGCGCTTGTACTTACCGCAATAGCATTCCCAGTCACGAGTTGGTCCAAAGATCTTCTCGTCAAATAATCCATCTTTTTCTGGCTTTAGTGTTCGGTAGTTAATTGTCTCTGGCTTTTTAACCTCACCAAAAGACCACTCACGAATATTGTCGGTTGAGGCAAGACCAATTCTTAACTCATCAAAAAAGTTAACGTCTAACATGGTTATCCTCTCCTCACACTTCTTCTACAGAGCTTGGCTCAACTCGGGATAAGTTGATACCTAACTCCTCGGCTGTTCTAAATACTTCTTCATCAGTATCGCGCATTTCAATTGCAACACCCTCTGATGAAAGAACTTCAACATTTAAACAAAGTGACTGCATTTCCTTAACCAAAACCTTAAATGACTCAGGAATTCCTGGCTCTGGAATATTTTCACCCTTAACAATTGCTTCATAAACCTTAACTCGACCAAGCACATCATCTGATTTAATGGTTAGCAATTCTTGTAGCGTGTAAGCAGCTCCATATGCTTCAAGTGCCCAAACTTCCATTTCACCAAAGCGCTGTCCACCGAATTGTGCTTTTCCACCCAACGGTTGTTGCGTAATCATTGAGTAAGGACCGGTTGAACGAGCATGGATCTTGTCATCAACTAAATGGTGAAGCTTTAGGATGTACATATAACCAACAGAAATTTGTTGCTTATATGGTTCACCAGTTCGGCCATCATAAAGTTGTGCTTTACCATCTGCACCGATTAAGCGCATGCCATCTTTATTTGGCAAAGTAGAACCAAGAAGACCAGATAGCTCCTCTTCTTTAGTTCCATCAAATACTGGTGTTGCTACCTTGGTATTAGCTGGTGCTTCGGCGTAACCGTTAGCACGCAGTGATTGTTGCCAATCTTCATTACCTTCTAGTTTCCAACCAGACTTAGCAACCCAACCTAAGTGAGTTTCTAGTACCTGACCAACATTCATACGTCCTGGTACACCAAGTGGATTTAAAACAATATCTACTGGAGTTCCATCTTCTAGGAATGGCATATCTTCAACAGGTAAAATCTTTGAAATAACACCCTTGTTACCATGACGGCCAGCAAGTTTGTCACCATCTTGAATTTTACGTTTTTGTGCAACATAGACTCGAACAACTTGGTTAACACCAGCTGCTAATTCAAAACCTTCTTCAGAATCTTGAATGCTAACGCCAATTACTTTGCCTGACTCACCATGTGGAACCTTAAGTGAAGTATCGCGAACCTCTCGAGCCTTCTCACCAAAGATTGCGCGAAGTAAGCGCTCTTCCGGTGTTAATTCAGTTTCACCCTTAGGTGTTACTTTTCCAACCAAAATATCACCTGGAACAACATCTGCTCCAACACGAATGATTCCGCGTTCATCAAGATCTGCTAATACTTCCTCAGAAACGTTTGGAATATCACGAGTGATTTCCTCTGCTCCTAGTTTGGTATCGCGAGCATCTACTTCATACTCTTCAATATGAATTGAGGTAAGCACATCATCTTGAACAAGGCGCTGTGAAAGAATAATCGCATCTTCATAGTTATGACCTTCCCATGACATAAATGCCACAAGTAGATTCTTACCAAGTGCCATTTCACCCATTTCAGTGCTCGCACCATCTGCCACAACTGCGCCCACTTCAATCTTTTCTCCAACGGAAACAACTACCTTTTGATTACGGCTAGTTCCTTGGTTTGATCTAACAAACTTCTCAACAAAATAAGTTTCTGTTGTTCCATCATCATTTTTAACAGTTACTTCATCAGAGTTAACCTCAGTTACCACACCAGATTTGCGAGCAAGTAATACATCACCAGCATCTACTGCAGCACGAAACTCCATGCCAGTTCCAACTAATGGTGCCTCAGCTCTAACAAGTGGCACAGCCTGACGCATCATGTTTGCACCCATTAGCGCACGGTTAGCATCATCATGCTCTAAGAATGGAATCATTGCAGTTGCAACTGAAACCATCTGACGAGGTGACACATCCATGTAATCAACCTCAGATGCTTGAATATTTTCAACCTCACCACCACGACGGCGAACTAATACTCTGGCTTCAGCAAAGAAATTATCATCAGTTAAAGGTGCATTTGCTTGCGCAATAATGTGTTCATCTTCTTCATCAGCAGTTAAGTAATCGATGCGATCAGAAACCTTGCCATCAACAACTTTGCGATAAGGAGTTTCAATAAAACCAAATGGTGTAACACGTGCATATGTTGCAAGAGATCCAATAAGACCAATGTTTGGACCCTCTGGTGTTTCAATTGGACACATGCGACCGTAATGAGATGGGTGAACATCTCGAACCTCAAAGCCAGCTCGTTCACGAGAAAGTCCGCCGGGCCCAAGGGCTGATAGACGACGCTTGTGTGTCATGCCAGATAATGGATTTGTTTGATCCATAAATTGTGAAAGTTGTGATGTTCCAAAGAACTCTTTAATAGATGCCACTACTGGGCGAATATTTATCAAAGTTTGTGGAGTTATCGCTTCAACATCTTGAGTAGTCATACGCTCACGAACTACCCGCTCCATTCGAGAAAGACCGGTACGAACCTGATTTTGAATTAACTCACCAACGGTACGAAGGCGACGATTACCAAAATGGTCAATATCATCAGTTTCAACACGTACTTCTTTGCCGTACTCCATTAACGCATCACCACGGTGAAGTGCTACTAAGTATTTAATTGTTCCAACAATATCTTCAATAGTTAATAGACCACGGTTTAGATCAAGCTCTAATCCTAACTTCTTGTTAACTTTAAAACGGCCAACTTTTGCTAAGTCATAACGCTTTGGATTGAAGTAAAGGTTTTCAATTAAGTTTTGAGCAGCTTCTTTAGTTGGTGGCTCACCTGGACGAAGTTTACGATAAATATCTAGCAATGCCTCATCTTGAGTTTCAACATTGTCTTTTTCAAGAGTTAACTTAATTGATTCAAATTCTCCGAATTGCTCAAGAATTTGTGCACTACTCCAGCCAAGTGCTTTTAAGAAAACTGTAACTGATTGCTTACGCTTGCGATCGATACGAACACCGACCATATCTTTCTTATCTACTTCAAACTCAAGCCAAGCACCACGGCTTGGAATAATTTTTGTTGTGTAAACATCTTTATCAGATGTTTTTTCAATTGTGCGCTCAAAGTAAACGCCAGGTGAGCGAACAATCTGTGAAACAACTACGCGCTCAGTTCCGTTAATTACAAATGTTCCACGAGGTGTCATTAATGGGAAGTCGCCCATAAAAACTGTCTGAGATTTAATTTCACCTGTTATGTTGTTTGTAAACTCTGCTGTTAAGAAAAGAGGAGCAGCGTAGGTAATGTCGCGCTCTTTGCACTCTGCAATTGTGTACTTAGGTGGTTCAAAACGGTGGTCACGAAATGAAAGTGACATTGATCCTTGGAAATCTTCAATCGGTGAGATCTCTTCAAAAATTTCTTCAAGTCCAGATTGCTTAGGAACCTCGCCACGATTTGATTTCTCAGCGGTGCTTAAGCGAGCGCGCCATGCTTCGTTACCAAGTAACCAATCAATACTTTCTAGTTGTAGTGAAAGTAGATTTGGAACTTCCAGTGGTTCGCGAATTTTTGCAAATGAAACACGTGCTGGTGCTTGAGATTTAATTTTTGAAGCGGCCAAAGTTTCCTCCAGTAATAAACTGCATTAAAACACACGGCTACCGCTAGGTCTTAGCCGCTATATGCCTGACCCTTTGGATTGAAAATTATGAAGGGGCAGAGTATCTAACCTCTGCCCCTTCTGTCTAATTCAAGTACTTACTTGATAGTGACCTTAGCGCCAGCAGCCTCAAAAGCAGCCTTCGCTTTATCAGCAGTTGCCTTATCAGCCTTCTCCATGATGGTAGCTGGTGTGGCATCAACTAGATCCTTTGCCTCTTTTAGGCCAAGGCTGGAGTTAAGTGCACGTACCTCTTTAATAACTGCAATCTTCTGAGAACCAGCATCTTCAAGGATGATTGTGAACTCATCTTGGGCAGCATCTGCTGCGCCACCGGCTGCGCCACCGGCTGCTGCTGCAGCAACTGGTGCTGCTGCTGTTACATCAAACTCTGTCTCAAATGCTTTTACAAACTCTGTTAGTTCAACCAAAGTCATATCTTTGAACTGACCTAATAGATCTGGGGTATTTAGCTTTGCCATTTTCGTTCCTTTTCTTTTTGTTCCCGACTCCAACTCTTGGTATGAGTACGGGGGTTGGGGGTCGGTTTAGTTTTCTGTGCTTTCAGCAGCAGGTGCCACTTCGGCTACAACTTCTGGTGCTTCATCTTGTGCAACGACTGCTTCTACAACAACTTCAGGAGCTGCTTGCGCAACTGGTGGAGCAACTGGTGCTGGTGCACCTGCCTCCATCTTGATGCGAAGGCCATCAAATGTTCTAGCAGCCTTAGACATTGATGCTTTAAGTGCACCGGCAATCTTGGCAAGTAGAACTTCGCGAGATTCAAGATTAGCAAGTTGCATAATCTCAGCAGTTGTTACTGCCTTACCATCAAAAATTCCACCCTTAATAATTAGAAGTGGATTTTCCTTAGCAAAATCTCGTAATGCTTTAGCAGCATCAATTGGGTCACCTTTAATAAATGCAACAGCAGATGGACCAGCCAGCATTGCTGGATCTAGATCAACACCAGCTTCTTTTGCTGCAATTTTAGTTAAAGTGTTCTTAACTACGGAGTACTTGTTTTTTACGCCAAGTGATCGACGTAGTTGCTTTAACAAAGTAGCTGATAAACCACGGTACTCAGTAAGTACAGTTGCATTTGCGGTGCGGAAATCTTCTGCGATCTCTGCAACAGCAGCGCTCTTATCTGGGGTTGCCATTTGGCATCCTTTCTAAATAAGAAAAACCTCGGCGCATAAATGCACTCGAGGTAATCGATTACACCTATGCGGGCTGTTTTTCAACAATTACCTTTTAAAGATTTACTTTAAAAGACCTGCGGTCTTTGGTTTTCTGTCTTTCTAATTATTTTATTAATTAGCCTGACTGAATAAGCCAAGGGTAGGCGGTTAGGCCTACCCAAGTCAAAATTGGGTATTTATTGAATCTGGGCTCCACCATCACGAGCGATTGAGGTATCTAGTTGGATTCCTGGGCTCATAGTTGATGAAACGGTTGCTGACTTAATAAAGCGTCCTTTAGAGGATGCAGGCTTTGCTCTCATTACCTCTTCGATTGCTGCAGCATAATTTTCAGCAAGTTGTTCAGCGGTAAATGAAACTTTACCAATTACAAAGTGCAGGTTTGAGTTCTTATCAACTCTAAACTCAATCTTTCCACCTTTAATATCAGTAACTGCTTTAGCAACATTGGTTGTAACAGTTCCAGTCTTTGGGTTTGGCATTAGCCCACGAGGTCCAAGAACTTTTCCAAGTCGGCCAACCTTTCCCATTAATTCAGGTGTTGATACAACTGCGTCATAATCAAGACGCCCCTTTGAAACCTCATCAATTAATTCATCTGCGCCAACAATGTCAGCACCAGCAGCACGCGCCTCTTCAGCTCGCTCACCACCGGCAAAAACTAAAACTCTGGCAGTCTTACCAGTTCCGTGTGGCAAATTAACAGTAGAGCGAATCGCTTGATCTGCTTTCTTTGGATCCACACCTAAAAACAATGCGATATCAACAGTTGCATCGTATTTAACAGTTGAAGTCTCTTTAACTAACTTCATCGCCTCACCCGGCATATAAAGATTATCTAACTTAATCTTTTCAGCGGCGGCCTTATATTTCTTACTGCGCTTCATTTCTTCTCCTCTTAATTAATCTTGAAAGGGTTTTCAAGATTGGGGTTGTGGTGTTTGCGAACCAGCGAGGTTCTCCCACTTTTTTCTTTTTTAACTAGAGACGGTAATACCCATCGAACGAGCGGTACCGGCAATAATTCGTGAAGCCATCTCTAAGTCATTAGCATTTAGATCAACCATCTTTTGCTTGGCTATATCTTCAACCTGTGCCTTAGTTAGATTTGCAACTTTATCTTTATGGGGAACTGCTGATCCCTTTTCAATTCCGGCAGCCTTAAGAATTAATCGTGAGGCTGGTGGAGTTTTAGTAATAAAAGTAAATGAGCGATCCTCAAATACCGTAATTTCAACTGGGATGATATTTCCTTTTTGGCTTTCAGTTGCTGCGTTATAAGCCTTAACAAAGTCCATGATATTCACACCATGCTGGCCCAATGCAGGTCCGACAGGTGGCGCAGGTGTGGCTGCTCCAGCCTGAATCTGTAACTTAATAAGTGCGGTTACTTTTTTCTTTGGTGCCATGGTTTTTTCCTTTTCTCTTCTCGTTAAATCTTTTGTACCTGATGAAATGAAAGTTCAACTGGAGTCTCGCGGCCAAAGATAGATACTAATACCTTTAGCTTTGCTTGCTCTGGCATGATCTCAGAGATAGTTGCTGGCAAGGTTGCAAACGGACCATCCATAACAGTGATTGATTCACCAATTGCATAATCAATATCCTTCATTTCAATCTTGCCGCCCTTCTTAAGTGGGCGTGGAGCTAAGATATTTTCAACTTCTGCAAGTGTGAGTGGTGATGGATGATGAGCGTTGCCAACAAAGCCGGTAACACCTGGTGTATTTCTAACACATGACCATGACTCATCAGATAATTCCATACGAACTAATACATAACCTGGAAATACATTGCGCTTTACTACTTTAATTGCGCCATTCTTAAGCTCGCGAACCTCTTCTTCAGGAACTTCAATCTGGAAGATAAAGTCCTCCATATTTAAAGATTGAATACGGTTTACTAAATTTCCTTTAACCTTCTTTTCATATCCAGCGTATGAGTGAACAACAAACCACTCACCTGGCGCGTTGCGAAGGGCGGCGCGAAACTCAGCGTTCTCATCATTTTCTTCACTAACACTCTCATCAGCGACACCTTCAATAACTGGCGCAATTACCTCTTCAACAACTGGTGCTACCTCTGTTACAGCAAGTGCTGCTTCAAATGCATCCACTGGTGGATTAGCTGGGGTATCAATTGACATCATATTTTCCTAGATCCCTTAGCCGAATACCCAGAAGGTAATTTTTGTTAAAATTAAATCAAATATTGAAACTACTAAAATAACAAATCCAACGAATACTAAAACCACAGCTGTGTAGGTGGTTAGTTGATTTCGAGTTGGCCAAACAACTTTTACTAATTCAGAAATAATTTGGCGGTAGAACAGGCCGATGCGACCAAAGAGCCCTTTGGCTTCCTCAGTTGAGACAATCTCTTCGCTCATCTACCTATTCCTTTTCTTTTAGTTCTTACTTGCTTACTTCTTACCAAACTACTTGCAGGGCAGGAGGGACTCGAACCCCCAACCGGCCGCTTTGGAGACGGCAACTCTAGCCAATTGAGCTACTGCCCTTTGTCCCGAATTAAGGCATGAAAAATCATGACCTAATACAAGCGCCGGGGGCAAAAGTGTAGAGGAGGTAGTAGTCGAAGGTAAAACTGAGATAAATATGAAGCCTCTTTTAGGCGTAGATGGCACACTTAAGCCCCATGAGCGCATCTGAAAAACCTAGAGTTTCAAAACGAATTGCAGCGATTGCAGAATCGGCAACTCTTGCAGTTGATAGCAAAGCTAAAGCGCTAAAGGCAGCCGGACGGCCAGTGATTGGTTTCGGCGCAGGTGAACCAGATTTTCCAACTCCAGATTACATTGTTAACTCTGCAGTTGAAGCTGCAAAGGTTGCAGCTAATCACCGCTATACACCAGCTGCTGGATTACCAGAGCTACGAGATGCGATTGTTAAAAAAACTAAACGTGATTCAAATTATGAAATTACATCTGATCAAGTATTAGTAACTAATGGTGGTAAGCAAGCGGTCTATCAAGCATTTGCATCCATTTTAGATCCAGGGGACGAGGTAATACTTCCTTCGCCATACTGGACAACATATCCAGAGTGCATCAAATTAGCCGGTGGTGTATCTGTTGAAGTCTTTGCCGATGAGTCACAAAAATATTTAGTCTCAGTTGAACAACTAGAAAAGGTGCGAACAGCAAAGACAAAGGTGCTGCTGTTTTGTTCACCATCTAATCCGACTGGGTCGGTTTACTCACCTGAGCAGGTAAAGGCGATTGGTAATTGGGCGCTCGCAAATGGTTTATGGGTAGTAACGGATGAAATTTATGAACACCTACTCTACGACGGTGCCACTGCACCAAGTATTTGTGTTGCAGTTCCAGCACTTGCTGATCGAACAATAATTATTAATGGTGTAGCAAAAACATACGCTATGACTGGATGGCGAGTTGGTTGGATGATTGGGCCAAAAGATGTGATTAAGGCTGCAACTAATTTGCAATCACACCTTTCTTCAAATGTTTCAAATATTTCACAACGTGCGGCAATAACTGCCCTTACTGGTGACTTATCTGCTGTGCATAAAATGGGTGAGGCATTTGATCGTCGTCGTAAATTAATTGTGAAACTTCTTAATGAAATACCAGGAGTTTCTTGCCCAAATCCAACTGGTGCGTTTTATGTTTATCCTTCAGTTAAAGGAGTTTTAGGAAAAGAAATTAGAGGGAAGCGCCCTAAAACATCATCAGAGCTTGCGACTTTAATTTTAGAAGAGGTTGAAGTGGCAGCAGTACCTGGTGAAGCTTTTGGTCCTTCTGGTTATCTGCGCTTTTCTTATGCCTTAGGAGATGAAGATATTATTGAAGGAATTGGTAGAGTTAAAAAACTACTTAGTGAGGCAATTTAGTTTAAATCTACACCAATTAATTGAACCTCTGCTTGTAATTTAATACCAAACTTTTCATCAACTTTAGCCCTAGCCATTTTTGCTAACTCGATAATGTCATCTGCAGTGGCACTACCTGAATTGGAAAGTGCTAAAACATGCTTACTAGAAATCTGAGCGCCGGCTAATTTTTCTCCCTTTGTAATACCAGAATGCTCCATCAGCCAAGCGGCTGAAGTTTTTACTTTGCCATCTGCTTGTGGCCAGCGTGGTGCATCACTAGGTAATTTATCAGCTACTTCTTTACTCAAGATTGGGTTAATGAAAAATGAACCAGCTGAATGAATTTGATTTTCCTTAGAATCTATCAGCATTCCTTTGCGCCCTCTAAGTTCTAATACAGCATTACGAACAGCTTTAACATTTACTCTATCTCCAATATTTACTGATAAATATTTAGCCAACTCCGCATAGGCAATAGGTAGTGACTCTTCACCCTTTCGAAGTTGAAAAGTAACACTTAAAATTACATAGCGGCCAGATTCTTCTTTAAAAATAGAGTTTCTATATGAGAATTTACATTCTTCATTTGCAAAACTTACTACTTCACCTTTTTTACGATCAAATGCTTTAACTCTCGCAATAGTTTCACTTACTTCGTGTCCGTATGCGCCAATATTTTGAATAGGTGCTCCCCCAATAGTTCCTGGAATTCCACTTAATGATTCAAGGTCTGCAAAGCCTTTCTCAATAGTTAACGCTACAAATTTATCCCAATCCTCACCGGCTGAAACTTCAATCATTCCGCCACTACAGGCATCGTAATCAAGAGCGCTTCCCTTACTTTCAACTCTAATTACTGTGCCAGCAAAACCAGCATCACTAATTAATAAATTAGAGCCCGCGCCTAAAATTAATACTTGCTCACCAGCTTTATCTGCAGCTTTCACAAACTCAATTAATTCATCTTCGGTATGAGCATGCACAATCTTTCGGGCAGGCCCACCTACCTTAAGTGTTGTGAAATTTGATAACTGTTCCATTACCTAAGCCTACCGACGTGGTGAGAGGATCTCATTTTTTCCTCTAAATCTTTCTAAGATCCTTTGATAATTTTTACGAGAGTTCTTATCCCGATAATCTGGATCAACATCGTAGTAACCATGGTGGCGCTCCTGTGTAAGTGGTAGATCAATCTGCATTAACTTTCCACCAGCTGCCCTAATTGCAAGTGAAAGCTCCATATCTGCATTTCGGTAATACTTAGCACTTGGGTTAGCTCCACCAGCTTTTTGAGCAAATACGCGATCAAGGGCTAGGAAGTAACTAAAAAGTACATCCACTTCACCTACTCCTTTATCATCAGTGCTACGCCATTCATCATCTAAATTAACAAGTCCACCCTTCCAACCAACGCCTTGGTAGCCAGATTCAAGTTGAACAAGAGTTGATGTGATGGGATCGGCTGTGAAAATTGTGGAAGGATCAATAATTACTAAGTAATCCTCAGTACTGGTATTTAAAAAATGGTTAATTACATTACCCCAACCAAGTGGGTTTTTCTCTTGAGTAATACTTATCTGATCAGATTTAAACAAATCATCACTTAACCAATTACTTTTACCATTTGCATAGATACTTACTGGGGTTTGAGTGTGTTTTGTTACTGCGCTAACACAGGTAATTAAATCTTCTGTAAAGCCCTCTGCTATTAAGCAGATGCGAATTGACCCAGCCATAAGGCGGGTTTATTTAGCGAGTTTCGCGGTGAAGTTGTGAAGATTTGCAGCGAGGGCAAAACTTCTTAAGTTCTAAACGATCAGGATCGTTACGGCGATTCTTGCGTGTGATGTAGTTGCGCTCTTTACACTCAACACATGCCATTGTAATTTTTGGACGAACATCTGCGCTTTTACTTGCCATGGTTGAGCTCCTAGCCTTGTAGTTAAATTAACTATTGTTAATTTCTCTGGATGAGATTACCTGACCTGCATCATTTACTGAAATTGATGCGTGATTCTCACCTTACTTCACATCTTTATTACTTGTAGCGGAGGCGGGATTTGAACCCACGACACAGCGATTATGAGCCGCTTGCTCTACCAAGCTGAGCTACCCCGCCAAACTTTTAAATCTTTCATTATTTATTTGTTAATCGAGCCCCCTAACGGAATCGAACCGTTGACCTTTTCCTTACCATGGAAACACTCTACCAACTGAGCTAAGGGGGCGAAGTGCTGACTAAGGATACAACCCGTCTTTGGTATTTACGAATTGAGCCTTTACTTTAGGTAAGCCTTGCTTGCAATCTCAATTCGCCTACTTTTATATGACTCTGATGCACCAATAATTAGATGTTCAAATGGATTACCGCCTTTAATTAATTTACGTAACTCATCTGCTTTATCTATTTCATACACTTTTACAACTTCTGTGTGAGTGACTTCAACATCCTTGTGTGGCTTAAACCATCGATAAATTAGAGTTAAAGCTTGTAATAAGGAATAAACAGTGCCTCTCCAACCCCTGCCAAATAGATCTCGTAATTTTAATTTAAATAATGTTACAGAGATTTGTTCTTGCGTTTTCGCAGGCTTGTTTACTAACTCTTTAAATATATTTGCAACATCTAATGCCCCGGTAACCTTTTCAAGCTTTGCGCAGTTATTTGTTAATTCGTTTCGGATACTTGCAAAGGCCAATTTGGATGCATTTTCTTTAATCTCAAGTAAATTACTTTGATCAACAGTTAGCGCCATTTTATTATCTGCCGCCCATAAAGCTCTAGCGGCTTGATTATCAGTACCTCTAGTATTTGGAATAAATAATGTTGGTATTTTTGCAGCCAACTCCTCATGAACGCTGTTATATCCAGCAGCACAAATTGCAGCATCAAATGCATTAAGTACATTTGCTAATGGAAAATGACGAATTATTTTTATATCTAGGCCAGCTGGAGCAAGATTATTACCGTTAGAGTCAACTGGTTCTTTAGTTAAAACTACTTGTAGATTTGGCCAAGACAATAAACCACTTAGGGCGGCAGTCATTTTTGAATTTAGATCTGCTTCACCTACTCCTAACTGCACCAAAATAGCTGGTCGCTCACAGTCTAAACCGAGTGTAGTACGGGCATCATTTTTACTAAGTGTTGTTGACGGATTAAAAATCGATATCGGTTTAACTATTACTGAATCTTTTCTTACTGCAGTTGGTCCTTTGTCATAGCTTTGACCAAAATCTCCAGGAGTAATAATTAAATCCATCATGCTTGATTGTAGGTTTAGTAAATACCTAGTGCGTGTTTTTTGCCAAAACCCTCTTCGAACCCAAACTAAATTAACATTTGGCCTAACGCTTTTAACTCCGATTATTCCTGGATACGGCACAACTCCATCAAAGCTAACTATCTTTGCATTTGTTTCATCAATTAATGCAACTATGCGATCTCTTAAGTAGGCATCCCATTCCAGCCTACCCATCCATTTGCGATCACGCCCTGGTATGTATTCAAATCTCACACCAGCAATTTTTGGCACTTCAACTACACCAGCAGCCATAGATATGATTATTGGATTAGCAAAACTCTTTAATTCTGAAGCAATCGCACTTGCCCGTGTTAGATGTCCCATCCCAATACCGTTACTAGTGGCTAGAATTATGGTTGGCTTCCCCATGAAATTAGTATAACTACATCAAAGTTAGGTAGACCTAATGAATACCTCGCTATTGCTAGTAATTTTAGCTTTGCAAGTATTTGCTGTTTATTACTTAATCAGAACTGCTCGCAACTTGGGTAGTAAAGCTACAAAAAATCATAAAGTTGTGATGGGAAATATCAGTCAAATTAGAGCAGCAACTAGTGAAATCTTGTTAAATCAATTATTAATTCCAGACAGCAAAGAGTTTAAAGCAGTTAACTGGGAGCATGTGGTCTCATTAACAAGCCATCCAAAAAGGTTTAATACTTTAAGCCAAACCCTTAATTCCTTGCTTGCACAACGGCTTATCGCAAAAAAGATATATTTAAATGTTGCACAAGAAGACATTAGCAAGCTGCCAGATTCAGTAAAGAATTTTGCAGCTAGCGGACATATAAACATTAATGCCTGTGAAAATTTAGGCCCAGGTAAAAAATTAATTCCGACACTAAAACTAGAGAAAAATCTTCCAATTATTGTTGTTGATGATGATTTAATCTTTGATCCTGATTTAACCTTAAAACTTATGATTGTGCATCATCTATCTCCTGGGACAATAATTGCGTCCCGCGTGCACAAAATAGCTCGTACTCCTGAAGGTAAAGTATCTGCTTATAGTAAATGGCAAAAAAACTACTCATTAAGTAATGGACCATCAATGGACCTATTCGCTACCTCAGGGGCTGGCACTTTATATAAAGCAGATTTCTTCCATGAGGATGTGACTGATGAAAAAACTTATTCAGAATTAGCATTTCACACAGATGATCTATGGTGGTTTATTCAAAGCAAACGCGTTGGTACAAAGACAAAACGATTACCTGGCCAAAGCGTTTTAAACTATATAGATGGGACTCAAGAAATTGGTTTATGGAATAACGGCAACAAAGAAAGAAATGATCTAAATCTAAAAGCTTTAATGAAAAGGTACTCGCTTTAATTTCTTTGGTGGCGGGTGAAGGATTTGAACCTTCGAAGGCAGAGCCGGGGGATTTACAGTCCCCTCCCATTGGCCGCTCGGGCAACCCGCCAAGGATTGTTAAGCGAGGTGAAGTCTAAAGCCTGAGTAGTTGTTATGCCAAAACTTCAACTATTTTCCGTAATTGTAAGCAGAAGACCATACTTATTTTCCGAAGCAAATTAATATGAATTAACGAGTAAAGTGTAGACATGGCGGATAGTAGTTTTGACATCGTTTCAAAAATTGATCAAATGGAGTTAGATAACGCCTTTAATCAATGTGACCGTGAGATCGCAACTAGGTATGACTTTAAGAATACGGGAGTAAAGGTAGAGAAAACTGGCGCCAAGGTTTTAATTGAAGCAGATACGGAGGAGCGGGTTAAAGCTGCTCTTGATGTTTTTAAGGATAAATTAGTTAAACGCAGTGTTTCACTAAAATATCTCGAATCTAGTGAGCCACAATTAAGTGGTAAAACATACCGAATTAATTGTGAGTTTAAAGAGGGCATTACTACTGAGAATGCAAAGAAGATTGCAAAGTTTTTAAAAGAAAGTGGACCGAAGTCACTAAAAACTCAAATTCAAGGAGATGAGCTACGAGTTTCGAGTAAAAGTAGAGATGATTTGCAAATCGCAATTGCTCAAGTTAAGAATGAAACTTGGGATTTTGCTGTTCAATTCACTAATTACCGATAACTATCTCAAGAAAAGGTTAGATTGAATCGAAATAGTTCAGGTATTGCCTATGGTGTTGGCGCGTACATAATTTGGGGATTGCTCCCACTTTATTGGCGCTGGCTAGATCGGGCATCGGCCTTTGAAATTTTAGCAAATAGAGCAGTCTGGTCTTTAATGGTTTGTATTTTGTTCCTGGCATACCAAAAGCAGCTACGTAGAACTTTTAGTTTAGTTAAAAACGCTAGAACTTTTTCACTTCTAGCACTTACCTCACTATTACTATCTATGAACTGGGGAATTTATATTTGGTCAGTTTCAGTAGATCGAGTTGTTGAGGCAGCCCTTGGTTACTACATAACTCCGCTAGTTGCAGTGAGTTTTGGAGTGTTAGTTTTGAAAGAAAAACTTCGTAGGTTACAAATTATCTCAATAGTATTAGCAGCAATTGGTGTAATGATTTTGACACTAACCTATGGGCATATTCCATTGATTGCATTAGGACTTGCTTTTAGTTGGAGCTCCTATAGTTTGATTAAAAAAAGGTTAAATGCCGGTGCACTAGAAACGCTATCAATTGAAACTCTAGTTTCTTTTTTACCAAGCCTTACTTTCTTAATTGTCCTTATGGGTAAAAAGGAAGCTGAATTTGGCCAGGACGTTGGTTTTTCGCTAGCACTTGCTTCTGCTGGATTATTTACAGTAGCTCCACTGCTTTTGTTTAATGCTGCAACCACAAGGTTGCCACTTACAATTACAGGATTACTTCAATACATAACTCCAAGTATTATGTTTCTAATTGGAATTATAGTTTTTCACGAACCACTACCAGTTTCAAAACTAATTGGATTTTTATTTATTTGGGTTGCGTTAGGATTGTTAGGACGAGATCTATACAAATCAGGCAGATCGGTTGACCAAGGCATAGGTTAAATTCTTAAGTCCTTCTTTTGCAGCGCATTCAGGTAAATCAACTAGTAAATCATTCGCTTCTTTAGCAACTTGGGCTAAATAACCTTGGACTTCTTTCACTGCATTGTGAGTTCTAAGTTTACTAATGACATTTGGTAGATCTTGATCACTTATTGGGTTGCGTAATTTCGCAATTAAATCTTTATCCTCGGGTTCATTTGCAGCGATTACATAGAGTGTTACAAGGGTTGGGATACCTTCTTTTAGATCTGTTCCCGGTGTTTTACCTGAGGCAGTTTCATTACTAGCTACATCAAGAAGATCATCGGCTACTTGAAATGCAACACCTATCTTCTCTCCAAACTTTGTTAATACCTCTACCACTTCAGGTTTGGCTCCAGAAAGTAATGCGCCAAATCTGGCGCTGGTAGCGATTAGTGATCCAGTTTTATCAGCAACTACCTTCATATAGTGATCAATTTGAGATAGTCCTTCACTCTTACCTTGAGTTTCCTTTATCTGCCCAATTACTAATCGCTCAAAAGTCTTCGCCTGTAATTTAACTGCATCTGGGCCAATATCTGCCAACATATCTGAAACTTTTGAGAACAAATAGTCACCGGTTAAAATTGCCACAGCGTTATTCCACTTCTTATTTGCACTAATTACACCTCTTCTTAGTACTGCATCATCCATAACATCATCGTGATACAAGGTTGCAAGATGGGTAAGTTCGCAACACACTGCAGCTTTAATTATGTCGTAATTAGTTGGATCACCAAACTGAGCAGCAATTAAAGTGAGTAAAGGTCGAAGTCTTTTCCCGCCAGCTTCAACTAAGTGCCTAGATGTTTCAACAACTAATGGGTAATCACCTTGAATGTGTGATCGCATTAACTCCTCAACTTTGACCATATCGGCAATAAGTGAAGCTTCAAGTTTCTTATCTAAATTAGGTATTCCGATCTGATTCATTATCTAATGAAGTTAGCGTAATTACCTGCTGTGGTAAGGAGCAGTGAAGGTGCGATACCTAAAACAAATGAAATAAGCAATGAAGCAGATATAGAAATCTTACTCTTAACTGAGGGAATTATTACAGAAACTGAGTCATTAACTGGATCGGTAAAGAACATCATAATTATTACTCGAATGTAGAAAAATGCTGCAATCGCACTTGCTAACACGCCAACAACAACTAATGAGATATTTCCAGATTGATAAGCTGCCGAAAAAATAGCAAATTTTCCAACAAAACCTGAAGTAAGTGGAATGCCTGCAAAACTTAACAACAAGAATGAAAAGGCTGCTGCAGTAAGTGGTGATTTCTTGCCCAAACCGACCCATCTATTTAAATCACTTACCTCACCAGATGAATCCCTGATTAAAGCAATAATTCCAAATGCAGCAAGTGTGGCAAATCCATAAGCGAATAAGTAAAAGAGTGACGCAGCTAAGCCATCTTTATTTAATGCTACAACTCCAGAAAGTAAGAAGCCTGCATGGGCGATAGATGAATATGCCAGCATACGTTTAACATCGCGTTGAGCAATTGCAACTATAGAGCCAAATAACATTGTGATTATTGCTATGGTTGTAATAATTGGTCGCCAGATTGTTTGAGACTCAGCAAAGCCAACATAGAAAATTCTTAAAATAGCGCCAAATGCAGCAACCTTCGTGCATGCAGCCATAAATGCGGTTATTGGAGTCGGAGCGCCTTGATAAACATCCGGTGTCCAAGAGTGAAATGGAACTGCACTAACTTTAAAGAGCAAGCCAACTGAGATGAAAATTATGCCAATCAGTAAGAAAACATCATTAGCACTTCCAACTGCAGCACTGATTTCGACGAGTGAAATGGTTCCGGAATATCCATACAAAAATGCAGCTCCAAACAAGAAAAATGCAGATGCGTATGCGCCCAATAAAAAGTACTTCAGAGCTGACTCTTGTGATAGCAATCGACGCCGACGAGCTAAACCAGCTAATAAATATAGTGGTAGTGAAAATACTTCTAATGCGACAAATAAAGTTACTAAGTCGCTAGCAACTGTAAACAACATCATTCCTGATACAGCAAATAAAAATAGTGGGAAAATTTCAGTTTGCTGGCTCTTCTCCTGTAGCGCATTTTGTTCCTCAGGTGAACCAGGAAGTGCTGAAGCTTGAGCAACAAAGTTATCTTGATCAGCAATTAATAAAACAGCAACTAATGACAATAATATAATTGTGGCTTGTAAAAAAATTCCTGCTTTATCAATGGTTACAGAGCCAACTGCTGCAGTAGTAGATGATAAATCTTTAATTCGCCATAATTGTTGTTGTGAAAGTAAAAGTACACCAATACTTAGCGTTATTTGGATAGCTGTACGACGGGCTTTACCTACAAATGCTTCAACTAAAACTCCAATTACCGCACCTGCTAACACAATAAGCATTGGTGCTAGTAATGAGTAGCCTAAAGATGGTGCGGTTAACATCACTTATCTACCTTTGCAACCGGATCACTAAAACCGGCATTTGTTACAACTTGTTCAGATGTTGAATTAATTAGATCTAAAACGGGTTTCGGATAGAAACCCATTAGGACAATTACTAATATAACTGGAGCGATAGCTATTTTTTCACGCAGGTTTAAATCGGTTAAATATTCATTGCCCGGCGTAGTTGGGCCATGTAATATTTTTTGAACTGGAATTAAAATATATAAAGCAGCTAGAATTATTCCTAGTGTTCCAATAATTGCTGCTACTGGATAACGTGTATACGTACCGACTAATACTAGAAACTCACTTACGAAACTTGATAATCCAGGTAAAGCTAAGCCAGACATTCCTGCAATAAAGAAAACCCAAGCCATTACCGGCGTAACTCTTTGCAGTCCACCAAAATCAGAAATAGTTGATGATCCTCTTCGCATCATCATCCAACCGGCAATTAAGAAGAGTGCGGCGGTAGAAAATCCATGATTTACCATATACAAATTTGCACCAGACATACCTTGTGATGTCATAGCAAAGATACCCATAGTTATAAAACCAAAGTGAGATATTGAGGTGAAGGCGATAAGACCTTTAATATCTTTTTGACCGATTGCCATAAATGCCCCATAAATAATAGAAATTACAGCTAAGGTAATAATTAATGGCGTGAATGTTTTACTAGCGTCTGGGAATAATTGGATACAAAAACGTATCATTCCGTAAGTACCAACTTTATCTAGTACACCAAGAAGAAGTACTGATGTCCCAGGAGTCGCTGCTTTGGCAGCATCTGGTAACCAAGTATGAAATGGCCATAATGGTGCTTTAATAGCGAATGCAATAAAGAAGCCAAGAAATAAAAAGTTCTCGGTTTGATTATCAATTTCAAGAGTAGCAAGCTGTGCTAAATCAAAGGTTGCACCGATTTGATTTCCAGAAATAACATAAATACCAATAATTGAGGCAAGCATTAGCAAGCCACCGAATAAGCTATAAAGTAAAAACTTAACTGCAGCAGCTGATTTATTGCCACTTCCATATCCACCGATTAAGAAATAAATTGGAATCAGCATTGCTTCGAAAAATACGTAGAAAAGAAAAAGGTCAGTTGCAGCAAAAACGCCAATCATCATTGTTTCTAGTATTAAAATTAGAACATAGAAAACTTTTGCGCTCCATCGCCCTCTGTCAGACTCATGCCAAGTAGCAAGTACAACAATTGGTACTAAAATCGTAGACAGCAGTATTAATACAAGTGAAATACCATCAATGCCTACTGAGTAATTAATATTAAAGGTGGGAATCCAAGCATTACTCTGCACATACTGAAGTGATGTACCTGACTTATCAAAACCGACTGCTAGCAAAATAGAAATTATTGCGATAACTGTTGTTCCACCAAAAGCAACTTTTTTAATCAATCCAATATTTTTGCTTGGTATTGCAACGATTAAAATTGAAATAACTAATGGTAATAATCCGATAATCGTTAATAGACTCACGCAGTCACCGCCCAAATAACAGTTAGAAGTGCTAATGCGCCGATTACAGTCATTAGCGCATAACTTCTAACATAGCCATTTTGTAAAGTACGAAGTTTGCTACCAGCAGTTATTGAAACACTGCCGATTGCTCTAACTAATCCATCAATAATTAAGTAGTCAAGGTTTAATAGATTATTAACTAGTGATTGTCCTGGACGCATAAATACAACTTCATTTAAATCATCTTGAAATAGATCACGCCTTGCAGCTTTTGTTAGCAATGAAACCTTCACTGGAGCAATTGCTAATTGATCACCACGATACTTAATAACTGCAATTGACACTCCAATAATTACCACTAGTAGTGTAATTGCTGAAACCACGATTGGGGGTAAGAATTCCTCTGCATGATGTTCTTTAAGAGGGTTTACAACTGGTTCAAGCCAATGAACTAATCCTTCGCCTTTAGACAAAATAAAACCAGATGCAATTGATCCAACAGATAGCAATCCAATTGGAATTAACATTAATGCTGGGCTCTCGTGTGGCTCATCTTTATGGCCCCATCTTTCATTCCCAAAAAAAGTCAAAATTACAACTCGAGTCATATAAAAGGCAGTGACCATTGCGCCAAGCAAGGTGGCTAAACCTAATGTGATTCCTTTTATGCCTCCGGCATTAAATGCAGTTTCAATGATTTTATCTTTTGAATAAAAACCAGCAAATGGTGGTACTCCAATAATTGCTAAGTAGCCAAGCCCAAAGGTAAGAGCAGTAATTGGCATAAACTTTCCAACTCCACCAAATTTTCTCATGTTTACTTCATCTTTCATGCCATGCATTACAGAACCGGCGCCAAGAAACATACTTGCCTTAAAGAAACCATGAGTTAGTAAGTGCATGATTGCAAAGGCATAACCGATTGGACCAAGTCCAGTTGCTAAAATCATGTAGCCAATTTGAGACATAGTTGATGCTGCAAGTGCTTTTTTAATATCATCTTTAGCAGTTCCAATAATTGCACCAAATAGCAAAGTAACGCCGCCAATAATTAAGACCATCATTTGCGCAATTGGAGCTTCATCAAAGATGAAGTTTGAGCGAGTAATCAAATAGACGCCAGCGGTAACCATTGTTGCAGCATGAATTAAGGCAGAGACTGGTGTTGGACCAGCCATAGCATCACCTAACCAAGACTGAAGTGGGAACTGAGCTGATTTTCCACAAGCTGCGAGTAATAACATTAAACCGATTGCAGTTAGTTGAGTTGAAGAGGCATTCTCTGTTTGATCTTTGATCCCAGCAAATGAAACATCACCAAAAGTTGCAAACGCAATCATGATGGCAAGCGATAGACCAACATCACCAACTCGATTAGCTATGAATGCTTTCTTTGCTGCAGTGGCATAGGTTGGTTTTTGATTCCAGAATCCGATTAGAAGATAGGAAGCAAGACCAACGCCTTCCCAACCAACATATAGATTTAAATATGAATCACCTAGTACTAATAACAACATCGCTGCAATAAAAAAGTTTAAATATGCAAAAAATCTACGGCGATCTAGATCATGAGACATATAGGCAATTGAGTAGATATGAATCAATGTACCAACACCAGTTATTAATAGCACAAAACAAATAGATAATTGATCTAGAAGTAATGAGGCATCTACATTAAATGAACCTACTGAGATCCAAGTAAATAATTTTTGAGTTACCGCACGTGATTCTTCTGCTCTTCCTTGCATTGCAAAAAACTCAACAGCCCCAACCGTGAATGTGCAGGCAGAGACAATGGTAGCCATGACATGTCCCCAAGAATTTGATCTTTTACCAGCGAAAAGCAAAATAGCAGAGCTAAATAATGGGAGCGCAATTAACCAAACTAAATTAGCTGAAGTTAACATTTTATAGTTTCAACAAACTTGCATCGTCAACTGAGGCAGAACGACGAGATCTATAAATTGTTACAATAATTGCAAGTCCAACTACAACCTCACAAGCAGCTACAACCATTGTGAAGAAAGCGACAACTTGTCCATCCAAATTTCCATTAATTCGGGCAAAAGTAACAAAGGCTAAATTTGCTGCATTTAGCATTAATTCAATACACATAAAAACAACAATTGCATTACGTCTTACTACAACACCAATAGCGCCTATCGTAAACAAAATTGCGGAAAGATAAAGGTAGTTAGCGATTGCCATCACTTCTCCTCTTCTTCGGCTTGAAGTTGGAATTTGGAACTTTCGATAATGTCACCTCTAGCTTGGAGCACTGCAGAGATTGAAGTTGGTGCAGCTTTTCCAGTAGGTAATAAAGCTGGTACATCTACTGCGTTGTGAAGTGCATAAACACCTGGACCAGGAAGGCCTGCAGCATCTTTAAGTTCGCCTTTTCTAAAACGAGCAATAGATAGATCTCGTTGAGCAAATTTAGATCGAGATTTTTGGCTATGGGCTAAAACCATTGCACCCAACGCTGCAGTAATTAATAGTGCTGAAACAACTTCAAAAGCAAAGACGTATTTTGTAAACAATAATTCAGCAATAGCATTTGCATTACCTGCAGAATTTGCATCAATGAAAACAGATGTGGGTCTACCAAATGTTGCACGAGATATCAAAGATGTAAGTAGTCCGCCAAAACCAATTGCTGCAGTAATTGCAATAGGACGTAGTCCCTTTATGTTTTCATCAAGTGAGTCAGATGTGTCAACACCAACTAACATTAAAATAAATAGGAAGAGCATCATTACTGCTCCGGTATAAACCACAATCTGAACAATTCCTAAAAACAGTGCATCTTGGGCAATATAAAGAATGGCTAAGGAAATCATTACCCAAGCTAGAAGTAATGCAGAATGAACTGCTTTTTTAACTAACAGCATCCCAATTGAAGCTAAAATAGAAAGTGGGGCTAGAAAATAAAACAAAACAGATTCAGGGCCAGCCGTTCTACCAATATCGAGGGCTAAATTAATCATTTTTAGCGATGCCTTGGGATGGATGTGAACCAGTGACTTCGCCGCGATAATAATTACCATCATCTGTGTTTGGATACATTGGATGTGGTGGTGGAACCATTCCAGCTCTTAGTGGACCTAACAAATCATCTTTTTCAAATATCAATTTTGCGCGAGTATCATCAGCTAATTCATACTCATTTGTCATAGTTAATGCTCGTGTTGGACACGCTTCTATGCAAAGTCCACAAAAAATACAACGTAAGTAATTAATTTGATAAACTTTGCCATACCGTTCACCTGGTGAAAATTGCTCACCCTCTTTGTTATCAGCACCTTCAACATAAATTGCATCTGCAGGACATGCCCAAGCACATAACTCGCAGCCAATACATTTCTCAAGTCCGTCAGGGTGACGGTTTAATTGGTGTCGACCATGAAATCGCTCTGCTGTGGGTTCTTTAACCTCTGGGTATTGAACAGTATTAACTTTTTTAAACATTGTTTTAAATGTGACCCAAAAACCAAGAAGTTGCTTACCTAGGCTTGCGCTTTCATGGTTTGTAATAGGTGCCTTTGCTGCATCAGATTTGGCTAAGCCAAACTCATCAGATCTAGGCATTAGTTCATCAGCCATTTAATTGCTCCGCTCTTGAGTTTGGGATTTCTGGTATAGGAAAATCTGGTTCGGAATAGTTTGTAATATTTGATTCAATAGCAGTTTTAACTTTTGCTCTATCAATAAGAGTAGTCACTGCGATATATATCAAAGCTACTGAAAAAATAAAGGCAACTACCAAAAAATTAGAACTCTCTCTTTGGGAGAGTACTCGAAGCGTTGAAACAATCATGATCCAGACAAGTGAAAATGGAATTAATACTTTCCAACCAAACTTCATAAACTGGTCATACCGTAGGCGTGGCAGAGTTCCCCGTAGCCATACAAATATAAAGAAGAAAGCTAATACCTTTACAAAGAACCAGACTAATGTAAACCAACCGCCTAGCCATTGCTCTGTAAAACCAAGGCCAGGAAGGGCTCGATAACCGCCTAGGAATAATGTTGTAGCTAATGCAGATACTGCAATTATATTTACATACTCTGATAAGAAGAATAATGCGAATTTAAGTGATGAATACTCAGTGTGGAATCCGCCAACTAATTCACCTTCTGCCTCTGCTAGATCAAATGGTGCACGGTTGGTTTCACCAACCATAGATATTGCATAAATAATAAACGATGGGAAAAGAACTACGGCATACCACCATCTGTCTTGTGCTGCCACAATTTCAGAAGTGGACATTGATCCTGAATATATAAATACTGCAACTAAAGAGAGCCCCATAGCAACTTCGTAAGAAATAACTTGAGCAGATGAGCGAAGTCCGCCTAATAAAGGATAGGTGGAGCCGGAAGACCATCCTGCTAAAACAATTCCATAGACACCAACGGATGCAATTGCTAAGACATAAAGTACACCAACAGATAAGTCTGTAAGTTGCATCGCTGTTGTATACCCAAAGAAATTAACTTCACCAGTTAATGGAATTACTGCAAAAGCCATAAAACAAGTGGTGGTACTAATAATTGGTGCTAATACAAAAATAATCCGATCCGCTGCTTTTGGAATTAAATCCTCTTTTAAAGCTAGTTTTACGCCATCTACTAAAGCTTGTAGTAACCCGAATTTACCAACTCTGTTTGGCCCACTTCGTTGTTGCATACGCGCAACGATTCGCCGCTCTCCCCAAACTGACATGATTGTTAAAAGTACGCATGCAGCAAAAATTATTACTCCTTTAAGAGCAATAATCCAACCCGGATCTTGGCTAATTAATTCTGCATTAGTCATGCTTTGGCCACCTTAACAATTGAATTGCTAACAACGCCTAAATTTCTAATTAATTGACTGCTGGCTGAATTACGAGGTAACCAAACACTAGCTTCTTCAATATCAGTAATTTGGCAAGGCAATGTGATTGCACCATACTCATTTGAAACTCTAACTAGTTCACTTTCTTTAACTCCAAGTTTTTTTGCTCTTTCTGCGCTAATTACTACAACTGATTTGCGAGCAGTTCCAGCGAGATTATCCTCGCCATCTTGCAGAGAACCTTTGTCCAGCAGATTTCGCCAAGAGGTAAGAATGGCTTCATCACTTGATAAATTCTTGCTAGCCACAGGGGTAAAGGTCTTCATACTATTTTTCACGCCATCCCAATTACCAATTGAATCAAACTCAACTCGAGCTGCCTTAACTGTTGGTAGGTTAATTGGCTTACCAATTTCATCAGCTAACATAGACAAAATTCTTACATCACTTCTATTTAATGATTGAGCAACTGCTGCTTCAAATTTACGGACATTTCCTTGCCAATCCATAAATGACCCACTTTTTTCAACTACAGTAGCAACTGGTAACACAACGCTTGCAATATCTGTAATGTCACTATGTCGAATTTCTAATGAAACTATAAATTTCTTAGACAACTTTATCTTTGCATCAGGAGAGATATCCATCGGGTCAACTGCGCCAACTAGTACTGCCTGTATGTCAGAGTTAATAATCTCTAAAGTGCTCATTCCAGAATCTGTTGGTATTGAAGAAGATGCCCAAACAGTTGCGATATCAACTCTGGCTGCTGAGTCAGAAACTAATCTATTTCCAGGTAATAAATTACCTGCAGCTCCCGCTGCGATAGCACCACGTTCTCCTGCTCTTCTTGGTACCCAACCAAGTTTCGCACCAGATTGATTTATCAGTTGTGACACCGCAGATAGTGCTCCGGGTGTTTCTGATAATCGCTCACCTACTAGAACCACTGTCTTTTTAGTTAAACCAGTAAGTGAAGAAATTGCTGAAATTTCATTACCGGCAGCACATTTAATTAGATTTGCCTTTAATTTCTGACTACCCCTACTTGCAAATGGTGCAATAGTTGTAACTTTGATAGATCTCTTATGGGTTTGTTTGTAAATACGAAGAAAAATGATTGGTGATTCATCTTCTGGTTCAAAATTTATTAGTACAACATGATCTGCTTTATCAATATCTTTATAGGTAGCAGTTAGTGGTGCACTAGCTAAGAAATCTAACTCTTCATTACTGTGAACACGTGATCTAAAATCAATGTTGTTTGTACCCAGTGCAATGCGTGCAAACTTGCTATAACCGTAGGCATCTTCAATTGTCGCGCGCCCACCAACTAAAACTCCTGCTTTAGCATCTCTTAAACCTGCTGCAGCTGCTGCTAAAGCTTCAGGCCATGACACTTCTTGTAGTTGCCCACTTGAATCTCTAATCATTGGAGCAGTTAATCTGTTCTTTGCTACTTCATACTTAAATGCCCATCTGCCTTTATCGCAATTCCACTCTTCATTAACATCAGCATCATCGCCAGCTAATCTCCTTAATGTTTTACCACGCCTAACATCAGTACGCATGTCACATCCTGAAGCGCAGTGTTCACAAGCAGAATTAGTTGAAACTAAATCAAATGGCCGGGCACGGAATCGATATGAAGTGCCAGTAAGTGCGCCAACTGGGCAAATCTGCACAGTATTACCTGAGTAATAAGAATCAAATGGTTCATCTTCATATATACCAACTTGTTGCAGAGCGCCTCGCTCATTTAATGTAATAAATGGATCACCGGCGATCTGTTCAGAAAATCTTGTGCATCGGGCGCAAAGTACGCACCTCTCCCTATCTAGTAATACTTGAGATGAAATAGCAACTGGTTTTTCAAATGTGCGCTTTATTCCTTCAAATCTAGATTCACTTCTGCCAGTAGACATTGCTTGATTTTGAAGTGGACATTCACCACCCTTATCGCAAACTGGGCAATCGAGTGGATGATTAATTAATAGCAACTCCATAACACCTTTTTGTGCTTTATCTGCGACAGCTGACGTTAATTGAGTTTTAACAATCATTCCGTTTTCAACTGGAATCGTGCAAGAGGCTTGTGGTTTAGGGAATGCTCTGCCATTTATTTCAATATCTACCAAACATTGTCGGCAAGCACCGGCTGGTTCAAGTAATGGATGATCGCAAAATCTTGGAATCTGTATTCCTAATTTTTCTGCAGCGCGGATTACCAGAGTTCCTTTTGGAACGGTTATTTCAAATCCATCGATAACGCAGGTAATCATTTCAACTGCTACCTCTTGATCTGTACTTAACTCTTGAATACTCATTTGGCACCTATTGGTGAAAATAATGTTGCAGCCATTGGATCAAATGGGCACTGCCCAGCTACTAAGTGATCTAGATACTCTTGGCGGAAATATTTAAGTGAAGAAATAATTGGACTAGCCGCGCCATCGGCGAGTGCACAAAATGAGCGCCCCATTATGTTGTCACAAAGATCTAGTAACTTATCTAAATCTGCTTCACTTCCTTTACCTGCTTCTAAATCCTTTAGTACTTGTACTAACCACCAGGTTCCTTCACGGCACGGTGTGCACTTTCCACAAGATTCATGTTTATAAAACTCAGTCCAGCGTAATACTGCTCTAACAATGCAAGTTGTTTCATCAAATATTTGTAGTGCTTTTGTACCTAACATTGAGCCAGCAGCTGCTACACCTTCATAATCAAGTGGAACATCTAGATGAGCATCAGTAAAGATTGGTGTAGATGACCCACCTGGTGTCCAAAACTTTAACTTGTGCCCGTTTCTAACTCCGCCGGCTATATCAAGTAATTGGCGCAAAGTAATTCCAAGTGGTGCTTCGAACTGACCAGGATTATTAACATGCCCAGATAATGAATAAAGCGTAAACCCTTTACTTTTTTCAGTTCCCATTGCGGTAAACCAAGTGACTCCATTATTAATAATTGCTGGTACTGAAGCTACGGATTCAACATTATTAACAACAGTTGGTTTTGCATATAAGCCTGCGATTGCTGGAAATGGTGGGCGAAGTCTTGGTTGTCCTCTAAAGCCCTCTAGTGAATCAAGGAGTGCGGTCTCTTCACCACAAATATAAGCACCAGCTCCAACATGTAATACCAACTCTAAATCAAATCCTTTTCCTAAAATATTTTTACCAAGTAATCCGCCAGCATAGGCATCTTCAATTGCTTGCTGAACCCTTCGTACAACGTGAGCTACCTCCCCACGAATATATATAAATGCATAATTTGCTCTAATTGCATATGAACCAATAATTATTCCTTCAATTAATACATGTGGATTTGCCATCATCAGTGGTGTGTCTTTGCAGGTACCAGGTTCTGATTCATCTGCGTTAACTACAAAATAATGTTCTTTGTTATCACCTTGTGGAATAAAACCCCACTTATTGCCAGTTGGAAAACCTGCGCCACCTCTACCACGTAATCCAGAATCTTTAACTAATTGAATTACCTCATCCGCTGGCATGGCCAATGCTTTGGCAACAGCTGTGTAGCCACCATTTCGCTTATAACCTGTGATGGTAAATGAATCTGCTTCATCCCAATTAGCTGAAAGAACTGGAGTTAATTTACTCATGCTCCACCTTTTGCTTTCTTAAGCCCAAGTAATGTTGGAGCACCTGCTTGCACGCCTTCACCAGAAAGCCCATCTGAAATACCAGCGAGAACAGCAGAGTTTTGTTTCCAGGTTCTAAGTGTTTTGGGCCCACGTGTCGGTGCTGGTGGGTTACCACTTCTAGCTCCGTCTACTAAATTCTTAACTGATTCCACAGTTTGATTATCGTAAAACTCCCAATTAACCATTACAACAGGTGCGTAATCACATGCTGCATTACATTCAATATGTTCTACAGAAACCTTTCCATCACTTGTTAGACCATTATTTTCAATTCCAAGGTGCTCTTTAACCGCATCAAAGATCACATCTCCACCCATGACTGCACATAATGTATTTGTGCAGATTCCAACATGGTAATCACCTACTGGCTTTGACTTATATTGAGTATAGAAAGTTGAAACTGCAGTTACTTCAGCAGTAGCTAAATCAAGTTTTTTGCCAATTAATTCAATTCCCTCATTTGTTACATAACCTTCAATTGATTGTACGTAGTGAAGTAGCGGCATAATTGCACTTCGCTTACGTGGATACCTTGCAATAATTGAATCCATTATTGCTATCTGATCATTTGTATATGACATTAGCGATCAACCCCACCCATTACTGGATCTAGTGATGCCACCGCTGCAATTACATCAGAAATCTGCCCACCTTCACACATTGCTGCAGTTGCTTGAAGATTATTAAATGATGGGTCTCTAAAGTGCACACGATATGGCCTGGTACCGCCATCTGAAACTAAATGAACTCCAAGTTCACCACGTGGTGATTCAATTGCGGTGTAAACCTGACCCACTGGAACTCTAAAACCTTCTGTTACTAATTTGAAATGATGAATCAATGCTTCCATTGATTCGCCCATAATCTCTCTGATGTGATTTAGTGAGTTACCCATACCATCTGCGCCAACAGATAATTGAGATGGCCAAGCAATTTTCTTATCGGCAACCATTACTGGCTCACCTTCTAGTTTTTCTAATTTAGCTACACACTGTTCAATAATTCTTAGTGATTGTTCAAGCTCTTGCATCCTTATTAAAAATCTGCCATAAACATCACAACTATCAGTTGTTGGAATATCAAATTGATAATTCTCATATCCACAATAAGGCTGGGCTTTTCTTAAGTCCCAAGCTAAACCAGTTGAGCGAAGAACTGGACCAGTGATACCAAGAGTTGTGCAACCTGCTAAATCTAAGTAACCAATACCTTGTGTGCGCTTAATCCAAATTGAATTACCAACTAAGAGTTTTTCATTATCTTTAAAGTTATGACGTAATTCTTTAATAGTCTGCCTAATTTTACTAAGCGCGCCTTCTGGTAAATCCTGCGCTACTCCGCCAGGCCTGACGTATGCCATATTCATTCGCAGCCCAGAAACCATCTCAAATACATCTAATACTTTCTCGCGTTCTCTAAATGCAAAAATCATTGGCGATAATGCGCCTAGCTCTAGTGCACCAGTTCCAAGGGCAACCATATGAGATGAGATTCGATTGAACTCCATCATCATTACTCTAATTACAGTAGCGCGCTCTGTTACATCGTTTGTAATCCCTAAAAGCTTTTCAACACCTAAGCAATAAACAGTCTCATTAAACATTGGAGACAAATAATCCATTCTGGTTACAAAAGTTACGCCTTGGGTCCAATTTCGGTATTCAGTATTTTTCTCAATACCTGTATGTAGATAGCCAATTCCACATCTTGTTTCAGTAATTGTTTCACCATCAAGTTCTAGTATCAATCGCAGTACTCCGTGTGTTGATGGATGTTGTGGACCCATATTTAAAACAACACGCTCTTCTTTGGTCGCACCAATTTCAGTAACTAATGAATCCCAATCACCGCCGGTTACAGAGTAAACACGACCTTCAGTAGTTTCCTGTGAGGATGCGTATGGATCGGTAAAAGTTGTCATTGATAGCTCCGGCGTTGAGATGGTGCGGGCACAGTTGCACCTTTGTATTCAATATCAATTCCACCAAGTGGATAATCTTTTCGTTGTGGAAATCCTGGCCAATCATCTGGCATTAAAATTCTTGTTAACCCTGGGTGATTATCAAAAATAATTCCGAACATGTCATATGTCTCGCGCTCATGCCAATTTGCACCGGCCCAAACTTCAACTAAAGATGGCATATGTGAATCTTTTTCTGATACGCAAACTTCTAATCTAATTCGTTGATTTCTAGTGATTGAAAGTAATGAGTAGACCGCATGAAGTTCGCGTCCAACCTCACTTGGGTAATGTGCTCCGCTTACACCAATACACATTTCAAACTTAAGTTGATCACGTAAAATTTTTGCGACATCAAATAGACGATCGCGCTTAATAAATAATGTTAGCTCGCCCCGATCGACTACAACTTTTTCAATTGCATCACTAAATAATGGATATGCCCGTTCTAGATCATCAGCTATTTGATCGAAATAACTGCCAAAAGGGCGTTGGGTTACACCGACATTAGAAGAGGAATTTACTAATCCACCAAAACCAGAGGTGTCTCCACTTCCCTTTGCACCAAACATTCCGTTTTCACTCATGCTAATAAACCTTTTAATTGATGAGTTGGCTTAGCTGCTAAAGCAGCAGCTTCTACTTCTTTAATGATCTTCTCGCGGTTTGGACCTAATTTTTCGTTACCAATTTGTTCATGTAACTTCAAAATTGCATCCATGAGCATTTCAGGTCTTGGTGGGCAACCTGGTAAATAAATATCAACTGGAATTATGTGATCAACGCCCTGCACGATTGCATAATTATTAAACATCCCACCAGATGATGCACAAGCACCCATTGCAATAGTCCACTTAGGTGCTGCCATTTGATCATAAATCTGACGAACAACCGGCGCCATTTTGTTGCTAACTCTTCCAGCAACAATCATTAAATCTGCTTGGCGTGGTGAAGCTCTAAATACTTCCATTCCAAACCGTGCTAAGTCATATCGACCAGCACCTGCTGCCATCATTTCAATCGCACAGCACGCTAAACCAAAAGTAGCTGGCCAAAGTGAGTTCTTTCGCATATATCCAGCAAGTTTTTCAACAGTAGTAAGTAGAAATCCACTAGGTAATTTTTCTTCTAAACCCACGATTAATCCCATTCCAATCCACCGCGTCGCCAAACATATGCATAGGCAACAAAAACGGTTCCAATAAATAATGCCATCTCAACTAATCCAAACAACCCAAGTTGATCAAAGGCGACTGCCCATGGGTATAAAAATACAATTTCAATATCAAAAATAATAAATAACATTGCAGTTAAAAAATATTTCACAGGAAACCTACCGCCACCAGCGGCTTGAGGTGATGGTTCAATTCCACATTCATAGGCATCTGATTTAGCTCGGTTATATCTTTTAGGCCCTGTTAGCGCTGCTGCGATAACAGAGAAAACTGCGAAGCCAAGGCCGATTGCACCGATCGCCAAGATAGGCACATATGGGTTTATTGATGGATTCATACGGTCAAATCTTATGGTTTAGCGGAGGCATCTTTTGCCACTTCGCCTTTATAGCCAATGTGAACTGCGACAATACCGAAGGTTAAATCCTGCCACGCCACAGATTTAAACCCGATATCACGAAATTTTAAGGCCAGGCCTGCCTGATCTGGCCAAGCCCGGATTGATTCTGCTAGGTAGACATATGCATCAGGATTTTTGCTTACTTTTCTAGCAATTACAGGTAGTGCCTTCATTAAATAATTTAAATATATCTTTCTAAAAATTAAATTAGTTGGGTGAGAAAATTCGGCAACTACAATCTTGCCGTCTGCTTTTGTTACACGCAAAGCCTCTTTAAGGGCGGTTAAAGTATTTGAAGTATTGCGTAAGCCAAAAGAAATAGTTGTTACATCAAAAGTATTTTCTTCAAATGGCAGGTTTAGAGCATCTCCTTGCATAAATTTGATATCTCTATTTTGCTTACGCCCTTGCGCGAGCATGCCTTCTGAAAAATCTAGTGCAATAACTTCAGCGCCTTTATCAACTAGCGGACGAGAAGATGAACCAGTTCCAGCAGCAATATCTAAAATCTTCATTCCTGGTTTTGGTGCAATGATTGAGGTCACAACTTTTCGCCAAGCCTTTGTCCTACCTAAGCTTAGTAAGTCATTTAGAAAGTCATATCGAGTGGCCACTGAGTCAAACATCTTTGAGACATCATCTGGATCTTTGTTTAAATTTGCGCGGACCACAGGAGTATTCTCTAAGGAGTAGGCTTTACAGACAAATCCTACCAATAGGCAGGCGCGAATTTACATGTCCGTTTTAATTACCACTGAGATTCTAGGTGAGCACCCAGTACTAACCTCAGTAAATACTAAATTAGATTTAGTAAATGCTTGGGTAAGAAGTGGTGATGGTTTAGTAGGTTTTGGTGAATACAAGAAATTTGAAGTTAAGGGTGAAAATAGATTTAAAGAAGCTAAAACCTGGTGGGAAGAAAGAGTTTCAGAGTTTAAAATTCAAAATAATGTTCATGGTAGTGGAACAGGGCCAATTCTATTCTCATCATTTTCATTTGATCCTAGTGAGATATCAGTACTTGTTATTCCAGAGATTTTAATTGGTCAAAAAAATGGAAAGTCTTGGATAACTTGGATTGGTGATGTTAAGCAACCTAACTTAGAAAAAATAAATACTGCGCCAGTTAGTGGCGAAATTAAATGGCAGGAAGGCTCAATTTCAGAACAAGCGTGGCAGTCTCAAGTTAGCAGCGCAATTAATGCAATTAAATCGAATAAACTAGAGAAAGTTGTTCTAGCTAGAGATATAACCGCGACATCAAAAACTGAAATAGGTGTGCGAAGTTTGTTGCAGCGCCTTGAAATCGAATACCCATCAACTTGGATTTTCTTAGTTGATGGACTAATCGGTGCAACACCTGAGCTTTTGGTAAGGCTTAGTAAATCCTTAGTAACTTCAAGAGTTCTGGCTGGAACAATTCGCAAGACTGGAAATGAAGATCGTGATTTAACGCTTGCAGCCTCACTTGCAAAGTCATCTAAAGATTTAGAGGAACATGAGTATGCAGTGAGATCTGTTGCAGATGCACTTGCACCGTTTTGTTCTTCTACAAATGTGCCAGAAGCACCATTTGTATTACACCTTTCAAATGTTATGCACCTTGCAACTGATGTGACTGGAGTTTTAAATGACAGTGCCAAGCAATCAGATATTTTCACGTTAATTGCACAACTGCACCCTTCTGCTGCAGTTTGTGGAACACCAGCAGTAGAAGCAAAGAAATTAATTGTTGAATTAGAACAAATGAACCGCCAGCGCTACGCCGGGCCAGTCGGTTGGATTGATGCCAATAATGATGGAGAGATTGCAATTGCCCTTAGATGTGGGCAATTAAGTAATGATCGAAATTCAATACGTATTTTTGCCGGTTGTGGGATTGTTGCTGGATCCGATCCGGCTACTGAATTTGCTGAAAGTCAGGCTAAATTAATGCCAATGCGAACCGCACTAGAAACTCTTTGAGTAATTTCTTTTAATATTTGCGCGTTAACTTCTCGACTTGGTACTTCTATAACAACAACCTCAAATCCATTTACTGGCTTTCTTAATATCAATTCAAGCCCAGTTAAATCTGAAACTCTATCCACTGAAACACCAAACCCAGATATGACTTTAACTAAATCAAGGTTATGAGGAGTGCCAAATACTTGCTCAAAACCATTTGATCCAGCTTGCGGCAAGGTTGAGAAAATACCACCACCGTTATTATCTATAACAAAAATTCTTAGATTTTCCTTCGGAGTATTAGTCAGAGCTGAAATATCATGCAAAAATGTTAAATCTCCCATGATGGAATTAGTTGTTTCATGCTCTTGTGCAATACCAAATACGGTTGAGATATTCCCATCAATTCCAGCTAAGCCTCGGTTAGCAAAAACTAAAATTCCGCTTTGAAACTTAGTAAATGCCTCGATATCTCTAACAGGCCTAGATGAACCAACAAATAATGCACTCATACTTGTTAGTGACTCACATATACTTTTAATCGCTGCTTGTTCAGACCATAGAAGTTTTTTAGTTTCGGCTGCTGCTAATTCTGAAGCTTTTTGCCAAATATCACCATTAGTGAACTCACTTATTACTTCAGAAGGCAGTGATTTAAGTAATAAATCTGCTTGCCTATTATTGTCAACATCAGCAACTCGTGGGTCAATAACAATTAAATTTTTTGCTAATTTTATAAACTCGTTAACACTACGGGAAAGAGTTGTTCGCCCAATTACAATCATGTTTTCAGGCGCTAATGCATATCTGATTTTAGAATCAGATAGATATAGCACTGCGTGAGGGTGTGCTTTCGGAAAAGAAAGTGGATTCTCTGCAATTACTGGCCACTTTAATTTACCCACAAAACTATTTACCTCATCATCTGTATAACCTGCGTTATCATGTCCAATAATTAACACTCCCGTAGAAGTTTCTAACTTTCCACCGACATTATTTTTGTATTTAATTGGTTCAATTTTTATACCAGCAAGCCAGTCATTTTTTTCCTCACTCATTAGTGGTTCACTAAATTGAATATTTAAATGGATGGGTTTGCCATTAAGTAATGGCTTTAATTCAATTTCTGATGCTAAATCATGAGTTTTAATCAACTTATATATCCCTACTTGATCAGTTGTTTGATTTGCCCCGGTTTTACGTAGTATTTCTGGACGATCAGCGGTAATTATTAATAACTTAACATTGCTATGAAAGGCTTCAAGGGCTGCTGGATAAAAGTTTGCGGCTGCTGTTCCACTAGTGCAAATAACTGCTACGTAATTATTACTAGCTTTTGCAATTCCTAAAGCAAAAAATGCAGCGCCTCGTTCATCAATTTTTACATGCAAATCAATTATTTGTTTACTTGCGGCTTCACTTAAAGCAATTGTTAAAGGAGCATTTCGTGAACCGGGAGAAATTACAAAGTTACTTACACCCAATTGAATAAGTTGCCTTAGAAGTGAATGCGCTAATTTTGTTGAATTGCTCAAATTAGGCTCCCTTCATAAATTACATCAGCCCTATCTTGCCACCATTTTTGGCGTTGGTTATCTACTTTAAATTCACTTATTCGATCAGGTGTAACTCTGCGATTAACGATCACACCATCTGATGCGAGTAGAGAATTACTTGTTACATCACCTTCAAGTAAAGCTACTGTAGCTAGCCCACATGCTCCATAAAGATTAGGAATAGCACAGGCAAGTGCTAGCCCATGAGATATACCAACACTTGAATCCAAAGCACTTGATATAACAACTGGTAATGAAATTTGCTTAATCAAGTTGATAGCTGCATTTATGCCTCCTGATGGCGCCCATTTAATAACTGCAATATCTGCAACATCTTTTAGCTTTGTTAAATCACTACTTAGAAATTTACGTATCGATTCATCTACGGCAACTTTTATTCCAGTTTCATTTTTTAGTGCTTTAAGATCTGCAATATCTAGACATGGTTGTTCAACATAATCAATTAAGTCTGCAAACTCACTCTCATAGTTTTTAAGGTTTACTACGGCTTCTTCTAATGTCCAGCCTCCATTTATATCAAGTCTAAATTTTGCGTTTGGAACATGTTTTAAGCATTCAATTAATAGCTCTCTATCGAGGGTAAAATTATTAATTTTAATCTTAATTGTTGTACAACCATCAAAATTTGAAAGTACTTTCTCAACTTCAGCAGGTTTTATATTTGGTAAAGTTGCATTGACCATAACTTCATTCCTAAGTGGATTTGGAGCTGGTTTTGTCGCTGCTTCTAAAGAAGCTTTCATCCAGGTTGCTGATTGCTTGTTGTCATACTCAGTAAATGGTGAGAATTCACTCCAGCCAGCAGGTCCTTCAAATAAAGCTATCTCGCGGGATTTAATTCCTCGGAAATTATTCTTGACAGGTATTGAAACAACTTGTAACTCAAACGGAAACATTACTTATGGGCGTTTAGGAAACTTGTTAAAGTTTGGTTCCCGCTTTTCTTGATAAGCATTACGTCCTTCTTGACCTTCCTCTGTTAAATAAAACAACATAGTTGCATCACCGGCTAATTGCTGAATACCAGCAAGGCCATCATCTGCAGCGTTCAAACTTGCCTTTAATAACCTAAGTGCCATTGGTGAATGCCTCAACATTTCCCTGGCCCAAGAGACAGTCTCTGCTTCTAACTCTTTTACTGGTACAACTGCGTTAACTAGTCCCATTTCAAGTGCTTCTTTCGCATCATATTGTCTGCATAAAAACCAAATCTCTCTAGCCTTTTTTTGACCAACATGAGCGGCAAGTAATCCAGCGCCGTAACCACCATCAAAGGATCCAACCATTGGTCCGGTTTGGCCAAACTTTGCATTCTCTGCTGCAATTGTTAAATCACAAACAACATGTAATACATGGCCTCCGCCAATTGCCCAACCAGCAACCATTGCAACTACTGGTTTAGGAGTTCTTCTTATTTGAACTTGCAAATCTAAAACATTTAAGCGACCAATACCTTTTTTACTAAGTGCATCATCGCCAAGGTACCCGTCGTCTCCTCGCACATTAATATCGCCACCTGAACAGAAAGCCTCAGTGCCTGAACCAGTAAATATAATTACTCCGACTTGATCATTATCTCGAGCCAAATTAAATGCCTCTGATAATTCAAAAAGTGTTTGTGGTCTAAAAGCGTTTCGAACTTCCGGTCGATTGATAGTTATCTTTGCCATACCTTCAGCTAATTGGTATGAAATATCAGTAAATTTTTCACCGCCAGCAGCCGTTTGCCAGTTAGGAATCGTGCGCTCACCTGGTTCACGTTTAATTGGCTTACTCAAGATATCTCCAAAGGTTTAACTAGGATTTAGATAAGAGATAGCCTACGGTGATTATGGAAGAAAAAGAACTGCGCGCATTAATGCCTATTCAGGCTGAGTGGTCAATCCCACAACTTCAAGAAAACTTGGCTGCAGCCCTTGAAGGATCAGGACCAGCACTTTCAACTGGGTCACTTTCAATAACAAAAATAGATAATGCAATAGCACTAGTTGTAAATACCTCTGGCTCAACTTCTTCAGAAAAATCTGTTGCACTATCTAGCTCAGCACTAATTGCATCAACTAATGCAAGCCATAGGTATTTAGGGGCAACGCCGGGTGATAGTTGGTCACTACTACTTCCAACTTCACACATTGCGGGATTAAATGTTTTGATAAGAGCAACTGCATTAGGAAGTAGAGTTATTGATAATCGTAATACCTCTAACTATATTGACGCTGATTTTATTTCAATCGTTCCAACCCAATTACATAAAGCATTAACTAGTGACCTAAAACTATTAGAACATTTAACAGCTGCGGAAGCTGTATTAGTTGGTGGAGGATCAATTAGCGATAAATTAAAAAAAGAGGCTGCTGCTAAACATATAAAAGTAGTTGCAACATATGGAATGACTGAAATGAGTGGTGGTTGTGTCTACAACCAGAAGCCTTTAGATGGGGTTGAAATAAAGGTAAATGATGCTGGTCAAATTAAATTAACGGGCCCAATGATTGCTAGTGGATACTTATCAGATGAAGGAGTGATCAAAGCATTTAGCAGTGATGGTTGGTTTGAAAGCACTGACTTAGGTAGTTTCACTTCAGGAATGCTAAAAGTTAATGGTAGGTCAGATGAGGTAATCATCTCTGGGGGTGAAAATATTTCACTTCTACTAGTTGAACAAAAAGTTAGAGAACTACTTCCCAACCAAGAAATAATTGCTTTTTCTCTTCCAGATGATAAGTGGGGTGAAAAACTATGCCTTGGTAGTAATAGTAAAATTGATTTAATGCGTCTAAAAGAGAAACTGGGTTCGATCATGACTCCGAAGTTAGTATTTTTATTTGATCAAATTCCTACCACTTCAATTGGTAAACCAGATAGAAGGGCTGCCGCAGACCTGGCAAGGAAAATAGGAGTATCAAGTGAATAAATGGATTTTAGGTGCACGAATTAGAACTTTACCTGCAGCCATCGCACCGGTAATAGTTGGAACATCACTTGCAGATCAAATTAAAATAATAAATGCATTACTTGCACTAATAGTTTCACTATCACTACAAATTGCAGTCAACTACGCAAATGATTTTTCAGATGGCGTGCGTGGGACTGATGCCAATCGTATTGGCCCAGCCCGCTTAGTTGCATCTAATTTGGCAAATGCTGGTTCAGTTAAAAATGCTTCCTTCATATCATTTTTTGTTGCCATAATTGCTGGAACACTCCTGGCATTTAACACATCTGTCTGGTTAATAGCCGTTGGTTTGATATCAATTTTGGCCGCATGGGGTTATACGGGTGGTAAAAAACCATATGGATATTTAGGCTTTGGTGAGGTAGCTGTCTTTATATTTTTTGGAGTAGTGGCAACAGTTGGTAGCTACTATGTTCAGGTTGAGCAAATATCAAGTAGTGCACTACTACTTTCGATTCCAATGGGTAGTTTATCTTGCGCTATTTTAGTCATCAATAATTTACGAGACTTAAATCAAGATAAATTAGTTTCAAAGCGAACCATGGCAGTTAAATTAGGAGATGCTAATACTCGTATTTTCTACGTATTACTACTTGTACTAGCTCAAATAAGCGCTGCAGCGGCAGCTAGTATTAATAATTACGCCCTTCTTACCTTGCTCTGGCTTCCACTCACATATAGTGCAGCGAATCAAGTACTTAGGGGGGCAAGTGGTAATAAGCTAATTATAATTTTGGGTAAGACTTCAAGGCTACAACTTCTGTTAGCGGTAACACTTGCGGTTTCACTATCTATCTAGGTATATAGGGTATAAAATAGAAGCATGATTAAGTATTTAATTATTTTGGCGCTGATAATTGATATTTATACCTTAGTTGACTGCGCAATTACCCCTCAAGAAAAAGTGAGAAGATTTCCAAAATGGGCTTGGCTATTAATTATTGTTCTTACTGGAATCATTGGAGATATTGCATGGTTTATAGCCGGCCGACCAAGAAAGCCAGGGCAAAACCGTGGCGGTAAAGGTCGGATCATTCCACCCGATGATAATCCTGATTTTCTAAGAAAGTTATAGGCCAGAGTAAGTGTGACGGCCAGTTCCCCAAACATTTACATATATGTAATTAAATAAAAATGTTGAACCAGCAAATAAGCAAAGCCATGCTGCCTTACGTCCTCGCCATCCCACTGTTACACGCGCATGCAGGTATGCAGCATATGCAACCCAAGTAATAAATGCCCAAGTTTCTTTTGGATCCCATCCCCAATAACGTCCCCATGCAGCCTCCGCCCAAATTGCACCAGCAATAACTGAAAAACTCCACAACGGAAATACCAATGCAACTAATCGGTAAGAAAGATTATCTAGCACCTCAAGTGTTGGTAATTTTAAAGCCCAATTAGGTCTTACGCCTTTTTGTTCATATCTATCTAAAATTAAATAAGTCCCAGCAATGCAATTAGCAAGTAGGAAAACTCCACCTGAAATAATTGCTGTCGAAACATGAATTACAAGCCATGGTGATTTAAGAGCCGGAACTAGCGGCGCACTTGGCCGATAAAGCAAAGTAATTGCTGTTCCAAGGGTTAATAAGACTGCAATAGCTACTGGTAGGCCTAAAAAGCGGATTTTATATTTCTTTAAACCAAATAAGTAAGCAGCTGAAAAGGCTAATGCGCCAGTGATTGAAAACTCATACATATTTCCCCAAGGAACTCGATTGGCAGAAATTCCTCGTAAAACTACGGCAACTAGTAAAAGTAGAAATCCAATTATCATAAAAGCTGAGGCGAGTCTTCCAACTCTTTCAGTACGGGAAAAATCTAGCTTGGTTTTTTTAACTGAAGCTACAGGAGTCTTAATTGACCAAGCAACCTCAACAGCATGTGTTAAAAAGGCTAGGGTATAAAGAGCCATAGCAGCATAAATAAAATCGTTTGATAAAAGTGCTGCTGTTTTATCGCTCATTACTTAACTCCCTTACTAAATCTTTTATCTCATTCTCTAGCCCTGGAATTGCATTTTTTGCAAGACCAGCAACTTGAGTTTTTCTACCTTGCTTAATCCAAACTCTTCTTTGTCTAGTAATTAATGAAATTAATAAACCTAAGATCGCAAGTATTGCACCTACTAGTGCATAACCTTTGCCAGGATCATTAACAATTTGTAAGTTAACCCAAGATTTCCAACCTGTAAATGTGATACTGCCCTCACCAAAATCATAAGTTTCGTTAAGTACTAAGGCTTTAAGACCAATTCTCTTCATCTTGCTGGTATCAATTCGATACACAGATTGTGGGACACCGGTGTTAAGACCTAAATCACCTTGCCAAATTGAAATTAATAATCTTGGGTCCAGCACCTCTGGGTATGAAGAAAATCCTCCACGTACTGGATCTCTATCTGCGGTGGGTAAAAAAGAAGAGACAAACCCGATTTGAGGCTCCATATCGGGCACTTTAATTGCACCAATCGATGAAAGATTTCCGTCCTGAGGTAGAAAAGTAACTGGCCCATCTAATACAACTTTGCCACTCTTATCTTTTACGATCACTGTTGGTGAATAACCATTTGCTTGTAAATATATTTTGGTACTTCCATACTTAAGTGGCTTATTTACTTTTATAACTTCATCTCTTTCTGATGAGCCTACTGGGTTAGCAGTATTAATTGTGAGGGTGTAATCCAATGGTGCATTTGTTGTTGGATCATATTCAGCTTTAAAGGCTTTTGCAGTAATTGAAAATGGTGGTAATGAGTCTTCAGACTGATACTTACCAAATCCTAAAATATCATATGAAGTTGGTGTGTTTATAAAACGCTCTCCAACATTTAGTATGGCATCGCCTTTACTGCCAAATAATGAGCCAATACCAATGGCAATTAAAACTAATACAAGAGATAAATGAAATAAAAGGTTTCCACTCTCCCTTGCATAACCTTTTTCTGCAGATATTGAGTCAATATCCCTGCGAATTCGAAACCCCTTCTTCTTTAAATATTTCTCAGCCAAATCTAGGTCTACTTTTTTAATTTCGGTAAAAAACTCCATCCGGTCTAGATTTTTTGGAGTAATTGGTGGTTTTGCGCCAATAGCTTTTAAGTGTTCAATACTCCTAGGTAGGACACAACCAATTAATGAAATAAACAGAAGTAGATAAATTGCGCTAAACCAAGGTGATCCATAAACATCAAAAAGACTAAATCGATCTAGCCACTTTGCTGTTGCTGGATCGTTAACAAAATACTCTCTAACTTTTAATGGGTTTTGTGTGCGCTGTGGGAATAAAGATCCAGGTATAGCTGCAATGCTTAGTAAAAGGAGCAAGATTAAGGCTGTGCGCATACTTGTTAATTGTCGCCAGCACCAGCGTAGGAATGACCTACTATCTAAAACAGTACTCATTATAAAATTGGAATAAATCCGGAGATTAAATCTCTCATAGAGTTCATTAAATTGTCCCAAAAATTACTTACCTGCATTACACCAATTATTATTAAAACTACTCCACCAACTTTTGTTACTAAATTTCCTTTTCTAGCAATTATCTTTCGCATTGGTTCCGCTTTATCCAAAAATAACCCCATTAATATGAATGGTAGCCCAAGGCCTAAACAGTAGGCAGCAGATAAAATTGCTCCACGTTGTGCAGTTGCACTTTCAAATGCCAGTACCTGAACTGCGCCCAGTGTTGGTCCGATACATGGAGTCCAACCAATTCCAAAAGCAAATCCCAAGAATGGAGCTGAAATTAATCCTGTTCGTGTTTTCCATACTGGCTTGTAACTTCTATAAAACTTTTCGTTAAGTAAAAATATAAATCCCAAAGCAATTATTAATAAGCCAAGTACTACTGAGATTATTCTTGAGTTTTCAAAAATTCTAGAACCTAAGCCACCAAATAAAAGGCCGTAAGAAATAAATAGAACTGTGAAGCCTGAAACAAATAGTAGCGAACCGAAAAAAACCCTACTTCTGCTTTTAGTATCACTCATTCCAGATGCGTATGAAATATATCCAGGAACAAGTGGAATTACACATGGTGAAAAAAATGAAATAAGTCCGGCAATAACTGCCACAAATATTGCAATTAGTAAGTTTCCGTCAAATACTTGGTTTATGAAGAAATCACGCATCAGCTATCACCATCTCTAGCATTTTCTTTAAGGTAGCAACAGTTGCTTCACCACTTATGCGGACCGCTACCTTTCCCTGCTTATCAAGAATTAATGTGGTTGGGATCGCATTCGGAATTAAAGATCCCTTAAAGCCAACTAAAATTGAATCATCAATAAATGTTGGGTATGTAAGTTTAAAGTTTTCATAAAATGCTTTAGCAGAAGAAATATTGTCGCGGGTTAGTACACCTGCAAATTGAACTTGCGGATATTGAATTGAAAAATCTTGCAGTAGTGGGGCTTCTGCTCTGCATGGTGCACACCATGACGCCCATACGTTAATGACCGTAACTTGATTTGAATTAAGTGTGATATCTCCAGTAGTTAATGTTTCTCCAGAAAACTTTGGTGCATCTCTTCGATCAGATTGCTTTATGTAAACTGCTGCTCCACTTCCTGAAACATAGGAATTTTCACTTGAATTAGAAAGTCCACCACCCGTACAACTAGTTAATAGTAAGGAGGTTAAAATAATAATTAGTAATTTCATCATTTTTACGCTAGTAAATGCTTAGCGGGCTCTGAATATGAAACTGATTCGAACATTCCTTCAGTATCTAATTTAAAGGAAGTTACTGAGGCAAGTGTGCATTGCCTTTTTCGTGGATCATGGATTAACCGACGTCCTTCAATAGCACTACGCAGTATCCAAATTGGCAGCTGATGTGAAACGCAAATAGCATCCTTGCCAGCAGCTGCATCTCTAGCAGTGAATAAACCTTTTAGCATTCTATTAATGAGCTGCTCATATGGTTCACCCCATGACGGTCGCCATGGATTCCAAAGATAACGCCAAGATTTTGGGTGTTTTAATACACCACTACCTAACTCGAATTTCTTTCCTTCAAATATATTACTTGCTTCGATTAAATTTGCATCACTCGTTAGTGGCAAATTATGTTGTTTAATAATTGGCGCAACGGTTTCCTGCGCCCGCTGCAAGGGTGAAGCATGAATTGCTCCTAAATTTAAATCTTTTGACCATTGAGCAATTACTTGGGCCATTTGTTGGCCACGTTCACTTAATCGCCACCCTGGTTGAAGACCATAAAGAATCTTTTCTGGATTATGGACTTCACCATGTCTGACAAAGTGAATTGTTTGTGTCATGGTGTAAGCATAAAGCAGAGGAATTCAGCCTTGTTCGCTAAGGTAGTGATATGGCGCTCACAGAAAAGCGAGTTGCATTTTTTGATGTTGATAACACCCTACTTAAGGGATCTACGCTCTTTTTTCTTGGACGTGGGATGTACCAAAGGGGGTTTTTCACAAAAAAAGACATTTCCGCTTTTGTATTAGCAAACCTTCGATATCGCCTCACCGGTAAAGAAAATAAAGATGAAATAGCTAGATTTCAAAATGCTGCTACTGATTTTATTAAAGGACACAACGTGGTTGAGATTGAAAAAATTGGACAAGAGATTTATGAAGAGTACGTCTCCCCGGCAATTTGGCAGGGCACAGTTGAAATTGCACAGGAGCATCTATCAAAAGGTGAAGAAGTCTGGTTAGTAACTGCTACACCACTTGATATGGCTAACTTAATGGCAAAAAGATT